>Ga0208766_1000908_pt1 | contig 16274 bp, 11 predicted proteins | sample ETN01SmetaG_3_FD_185792 | JGI IMG/M metagenome (GOLD analysis project Ga0208766, IMG submission 185792) | Marine microbial and viral communities from oxygen minimum zone, Eastern Pacific Ocean - ETNP2014F12-01SV263 (SPAdes) (version 2) | ecosystem: Environmental > Aquatic > Marine > Oceanic ... | reverse complement strand
AATAGAGGCTTTATGAGATTTTCAACTTCTATTTTTCTTGCTTCTAAAATTTTCTCGGCTTCCTTCTGTTCGACAGCAAACTTCTGTCCAGCTAGTTTCAGAAATTCATCCCGATTCCTATCGCCTACTTTAGTTGCTATGATTTCCATCTCTGATTTTAGAAGTTCATTTACTCTCTTTTGTTCACTTTCGAGCATTGCTCGGGCTTTCTCATCCTCACTATCTCTTGCTTCGGCAAGAGCCTCTGCGCGACTCATCGCCGTTCGTGCCTCTGCAATTTCAGAGTGTGCTTTCTGCCTTGCGTATAGCCAACCAATGGTGCCTCCAGCAAGAATTCCGACTATCAGGTATACAACGTCCAACATCATCAACAATGAAAGAGGGAAGTCAGGGTACTTGAACTTGAAGATAGAGTAGTCAAAAATAAATTGACAATTTCAAACCGTTTTCTTTAGGTGTAGATGGTCAATCCCCCTCGACATGGACGCATATGGTAGAGTGCGGTGTGCTATCTTAGGCGCAAGGGGTTTAGTTGCTCAACGCTTCTTCCAGCGCCTACAGTACCACCCTTGGCTCGAACCTGTTGCAGTAATCGGTTCACCCACAACTTCGGGTACACCATACGATGATTGTCTCTGGAGTCTTGAGGAGGAAAGACCAGATGAAACCGGTATGACAATTAGTGGTTTAGAAGATACAAGGGCTCTGATATCTGAGTTGAGAGATTTAGGAGTTCGAATCATCTTCTCGGCTTTACCAAACAGCCCCGCTGAGATGGTTGAGAGGCCACTGGCAAATGCAGGATTCATCGTCATATCTCATGCTCAGATTAATCGTCTCGAGGTTGATGTACCTTTGATTGTACCAGAAGTAAACATAAACCATCTTTCACTTCTTAATCAGCAAGCAATGTATGGCCAAGGAAGATTGATTTCATGTTCCAATTGCACAGTGATTCCACTTGCTCTATCTCTAACCCCTCTGGTACATCTAAATCCTATTTCTTCAATCCGAATTGAAACGGAACAGGCATTATCGGGAGGTGGTAGGAAGATGCTTGCAGCAGGTAAATCAGGAGAGATAATTTCACCATTGATACCGGGCGAGTCTGAATCAATAGTTGACGAATTATCAAAGATATTTGGCATGGATCTCAATATCTCGGCATCGTGTGAAAGGGTAATGCGGAATCATGGCCACTTGGCTTATCTTGAAGTGAGATTCGAAGAGTTAGTTAGTGCTCATCAAGTAATCAATGCATGGCGCGAATTTACTACCCGTAGTCAACATCTATCACTCCCCTCTGCACCTGAACAGATAATCCACTTTGTAGACGCACCCATAGTGGAGAGTCACCGTTGGGTTGGTGCAGAAGGAATCAAGCATCCTGGTATAGATTTGCGAGCAGCTATGGGGGTTGCAATTTCTAATGTTGAGATTGAGGGTAATATTCTACGATTCAGTGTCTTTGCAGACAATACCATTCGAGGTGCTGCTGGGTATGGTGTACTTCTGGCCGAACAATTGCTTGCCGACGGCTTGATGCATGATGACAATACTATTCTTTCTCGTGTTACTGAACAGTGAAGCCAATAGTCAGACGTCCTACGCGAGGCGTGCGACAGCGTAGACTGGCCATGCTTCTTTCCTCACTTCCAAGTCATCCTTGTGGGAATGTCGAGTTGGAACAGTATTCAACTAGTGGTGATGTTGCTGCCTCTTGGTTGGCCCAAATTGCTGCATTTGGAGATCTAAATGAAAACTCAGTAGTAGTTGATTTAGGCGCAGGTAATGGTATTTTGGGGATTGGTGCCGCACTAATGGGTGCGGCACAAGTAGTTCTTATCGAAGTAGATGAAAAGGCCTGTTCAGTTGCATTTGAGGCCATAGATGCAGTTGGTGTAGAAAACACCGTCGAGGTCATCTGCAAAAATGTAGATTCCTCTGTTGATATTGCAGGTGCGGGACTTGTGATTTCTAATCCTCCTTGGGGTGTTCAGAAGGAAAAGGCAGACCGCCCATTTCTTGAATTAATGCTTCGCAGTGGTGCTATTTGTCATCTAATTCATAGTGCCGAGGCAACTCATATTGAACCTATTTTTTCCGACGCTGGATGGGGTGTTGAGAGATATTGGGAGACTGACTTTGCTTTACCTGCTGCTTACGCCCATCATTCGCGTAAGCAAGGGCGTACCCGTGTCGCATTTTGGAGACTAACACCTCCAAAATAGCCGTGCTACGCACGGCCGTACCGTTCATAGGGGGTTGTCCGGTCGCCGGGCCGATGACTGCTAGTGCAGGTGACCTCGTTACACCGGGTAATCCAGTGAATGTCCCAGCGGGTATGGGGCTCGGCTCAGGTTTACATGAGACCGAATCAGGAGTAGTTGCCCTAGTATCGGGTAAACTAATTGATAGTGACGGAACATTGTCCGTTGACTCTTTCGTTCTTGAAACAAATATCCCTGCAATTGGTGATGATGTTATTGCTCAGGTAACCAAATTGATGCCCAAAGTTGCAATGGTTCGTCTTCTTCACATTGAGAAGGAAGGTGGACACAGAGATCTTGCAGCAGAGAACCTCCACGCTGACATTTTTGTTACCGAGATAGTCGATAGATTCCTACCTTCGCCTGGTGATGCTATGAGGACTCGTGATATTATTCGAGCCCGTATTACTCAAATTGAGCCTAACATGAAGGCAAGTACGCGAGGTTCTGCTGAACTTGGTGTGATCGCTGCAATCTGCCCTGCTTGTGGAATTGATCTCAACATTTCTTCAGCAAAAGACGATTTCAATGTAGATTGTTCTCGTTGTGATTACAAGGGCTATCGAGCTCTATCGAATGGATTCGGGCATGGTCACACATTGGGAGAAGACGTACAAACACTCAACAGAACTGGTGAGAGATGGTCTGCTGAGGCCGAAAAGAATCTCGGTCATGAGGGCGCTCGCCCATATCTTTCTCCTGTAGCCGACCATCGACGCGGAATGACTCACGAGATGTCTAATGAGGCCGCCAAGATGAGAGCCTCTATGACTGGAAAAGGAGGAGGTGGCCGAGGTGGCTCTCCTAGAGTAAAGCATGCTTGCAAGTGTACTCTTTGTGGTATTGACACAACCGTTCCATTTGAGCCGACTCCTGGAAAACCAATTCGTTGCCGAGAATGCATGGACAAAGTCAAGGATGGACAAGCTTCGAAAGAAGAATTGGCTGCCGAGAGAGAGATTCTCAAGACGGCCCGAGCAGCAGCTGCTGAAACCTCCGGAATCAAACTATTCGTTGCACGTCTCGCATACGCGGTAACTGAGGAAGAACTCAAAGAATTATTCAGTGCACATGGTGATGTCAGTGAATGTAGTATCGCAAAAGACAAGGAAACCGGTAAATCTCGCGGATTTGCTTTCATCAAGTTCTCTAGTCGCAAGGTCGGTGAGAAAGCAATAAAAGCCCTTGATGGAACTGAGATTCACGGCCGCAAAATAAGTGTTCAAGAATCAAATGATGGTGGTGGCCGTCGCGGCGGAAACCGAGGTAGAAGCCGAGGTCGAAGCCGCTGAGAAGAAGCGAAGCGGTGAAGTCCGACGATGCTGCCCGAAGACTGGGACTGATATGGAAGGCTGGCTCGTTCTCGATGGATACGAGGATGAACCAGCAGCATTTGGCGTTCCCAATTACCTTGGATTTCATATCCGCTACATCTGTGGAGTACTAGAATCTCGAAACATTCCATACACATACATGACAATTGATCAATGGAGACTTAATCACAAGAAACGCCTCCAAAATCCTAGTGAACGTGCTTCTCTGAAACGAGAACTTTCTGAATTGGATGGTGCTGTGATTCTAGCCGGTGCCGTAGTTCCTGGAAAATATATTCGAGGCACACCAATTTCTCGCAAGGAATTAGATGAATTTTTAGCTACTTTTCCTCATGAACAACCAGTATTAGCTGGCGGTTGGGCGATACGCCACTGGAGACAAGATGGTTGGATGCCATTACGCACTAATCTTTTCTGCACAGTTCAGGATACTGATGCTACACTCAACCATTTCCTAAACACATCCGAGTGGTCCCATAAGAGAAGAAATTCAGAGCAGTGGAATGTGTGGGCGATTGCCGGCGCTCAAGGAAAATGTGTCACTCAGCACCCCGACTTGAAAACGGCAGACGGCGCCCCGGGCCCTCTTACATTTGAGGTTGAAATTTACCAAGGCTGTGTTAGATATAAACGAGGGTGTAAATTTTGTATCGAACCAAAGAAAGGGGTGCCAATTTGGCGTGATGAATCTGACATAATTAGCGAAGTTAGTGCGGCTTTGGATAACGAAGTAAATCATGTTCGGATCGGTGGTGCTACTGATATTTACACCTACAAAGCAGATGGCGTTAAGGAACTAGAGTACCCAATACCCAATCCTGAACCAATTGCAAGAATATTACATGGCTTACGTGAAGATGAAAGGATTGGAATATTGCATGTTGACAATGGTAATCCTTCGATAGTGGCAGAGAACCTTGAGCCGGCTACTGAGATTACAAAAACGATGATAGAAACCTTATCTGATGGAGCAGTGTTATCTTTTGGCCTAGAATCTGCCGACCCAGTTGTGCATAAGGAGAATTGGCTCAATTGCAATGCCGAGCAATTGCAAATTGCAATTCGTCATATCAATGAATATGGTCGCGAGAGGGGAGAAAGGGGTCTACCTAAGCTTCTCCCAGGTCTTAATTTCATAGCGGGTTTGAATGGTGAAACAAACGAATCCTATGATGCTAATCGCCGTCTATTAGATGGACTTCGTTCTGAAGGATTGTGGCTCCGTAGGATTAACATCAGACAGGTGGAAGGGCAAGGATTCCAAGAGATTCCTCAAGATTCATTTCGAGCATTCAAAAAAGGTGTACGCGAAGAAATTGATCGTCCACTCCTCGAAGAGATGTTTCCAATTGGCACAATACTTCGAGATGTATGGTGGGAGTCTCATGATGATCGCATTCGTCGTCCTGAACAGGTTCTAAACTCAATTCACAGAGATGTAACAATCCATGGCAAATCAGGTATAACCTTTGGAAGACAAATCGGGGCCTATCCTATTCTCGTAGGTGTACCATATCAGATTCCATTAGAGTCAGAATCGGACATTATGGTTACGGGTCATGGTATGCGAAGTATTTCAGGAGTGGAAATAGGTCTCTCAATGAACTCAGTTACTCAAGCACAATTAGAAGCAATTCCAGGGATTGGATCTAAAGCAGCATGGCGTATTATTTCCTCTAGGGCTAAGGCTGCTAGAAATTCTCCCGAAAGGCCATTTAACAATCTAGAGCAGGCATTTAGGGATTCTGGACTCCAGTCCTATGGACTGGCTGAGAAGGTGCTAATTGAGTGATGCAAACCGTTCAAGCATAGGGAATAGTGATAATGTTTGGAATTGCGCCAAGTTCATGCTCTCTGCGAAAAGCAGGAAACTAACCGCACTCGGAATATGTGGCCTTTTCCTCGGTCTAACTATACTCAGCATCGCCTCTAGCCCAAGTTTGATGGGCGGTGAACTGGAAGAGAAGAATAGTAATTTTCGTACATCATCATCCTCGATGAATATCGATGGCACAGAATCCGGTTCGATTTTTTCTAACTCTGCACTTGATTTCACCTCTACTGGTCCTGTTGTGATTCTGAACAATGGGACCTCCGTTGAGTGGGTTTACGGGAGTCCGGCCTATACTGAGGGAGATGTAGTCACAACTACCGAACCCTGTGTCTTACTCCTCAATTTTACATTGTATTGTGAAGGACAGAATAATTACGGGCAACTTGGCCTTGGCTCTACATCAAGTTCTTCTGGATATGTTTCATTAAACACACATCCTGCGGTCATTGATTCTGGAAATGATCATTCTTGTGCCATATTAGTTGATGCAAGTCTCTGGTGCTGGGGGCGCAACAATCACGGGCAGATTGGCGATGGTTCAACAACCAATCAAGTATCCCCAGTCCAGATAGATTTAGGCACCGGTGTTGATGCAGTAGCTGTCTCTGCTGGTAACGACCACACTTGTGCAATTACCGGTGCAGGCGATGTGATGTGTTGGGGATATAATATCCGCGGAGCACTTGGTGATGGAACCACTAGTGATTCCACATCTCCAGTATTGGCCGATCATTCAACCGGACAACGTGCTGTTGCTCTAGTTACTCCAGGTAGGTCTACTTGCGTTATATTCGAGAATGGTTCTGTTGGTTGTTGGGGTAACAAGTACACCGTATTCGCCGATCAAGGAGTGGTAACTGGAAATGTGCATATTGTAGATTTAGGTACAAGTGTAACTGCTACGATGATTGATGGAGTTGGACAACATACTTGTGCTGTTACAGATAACGGTTCCATGCAATGTTGGGGTGTCAATACTCATGGGCAATTAGGCGATGGAAATTGCTCCTCAACCATTAACTCAAATTGTAGTTCTGAGAATATGTTCCCCGGTGAAGGTGACTCAACCGTTTTTGTTAATCTTAGTTCAGGAATTACTGTAATAGCAGCCGCCACTGGCTCTGACTCAACTTGTGCTCTTCTCTCAGATGATTCTCTACACTGTTGGGGCAAACAAGAATCTGGGGAGTTTGATAACACAAGCGACCCCATGTTGAATCCACACGAAATGAACTTCGTTGACGGTGCAAATGTTGCATATTCTGACCAAGATATAGACGGAGATGGGATTCGTAATATCTTCGACACACACCAGACAGGTGATAGCGACGGGGATGGAGTAATCGATACAAATGACGACTACCCTAACAATCCAGCTCTTTGGATTGATTGCCCCGCGGGTCAATATGGTCGTTTTGTTTGTATCGATGCAGATGCTGGTCATTACTCATTAACGGGTTCACTAATTCAAATGGCATGTACCGCAGGAACCTTCCAACCAAACTCCGGGCAATCAGAATGCCTTGATGCCTCTGCGGGGCATTTTTCCGATTCCGCTGCATCTACAAATCAAACAGCCTGCGCTTCTGGATACTATCAATCGAGCATAGGTCAGGCATCTTGTGTTGCTGCTAGTGCCGGTTCTTATGTCAATGCGAATAGAGGAGATGCAGGCGATAGTAACGTCACTTCAGTGCCACTTTCTGCAATGAGTGCTAATTACACAGGTGATCTCAATAGCAATACCGATACTACAGATGTATTCTCCTTTGATATGGATCGTGACACCTGGTTCTCTGCTAATCTCACATCACCAGTTAGCATGGATTATGATATCGACCTCCTAAATTCTACATTTGACATAGTAGATTTCAGTGCTACCTCTGAGGTCAATGAAGAAGTTTCAACTTCATCTGTAAACAATGAATCAGGAATGTACTACATTCGTATTACTTACATTAGTGGTTCAGGTTCAGGTGATTATTATCTTGTTATTAATCACCTTTCAACAACCGGTTCACAGAACCAGATTGGAAGTACTTCACTTCAAGTTGATGCTGAACTAGGAACCACCTCCACAGAGTGTGCTTCTGGCACTTGGCAGAATCAATCTGCTCAAACATCTTGCAACAATGCACAACCGGGGTATTATGTCTATGGAAATGGTGCTACTTCTCAGACCGCATGTTTAGCAGGATATTACCAACCTGCGAGTAGTTCTACAGGTTGCATAATCGCAACACCAGGATACTACGTACCTACATCTGCTGCTACTACGCAGACTGCCGCTTCATCAGGGTATTTCGTAAATAGTTCTGGTGCTTCTTCTCAACAACCTTGTTCGGCGGGAACCTACCAACCTTTGTCAGCACAAACAACATGTTTTGCAGCTAACGCTGGATATTTTGTCCCTAACCCAGGGTCCCCCGATCAAATACCCTGTAGTCCTGGTACATATCAGCCACTATCTGGGCAGTCCAGTTGTTTGGCAGCAGACCCTGGATATCATGTGCCTAACACTGCTTCTACAAATCAGACTGCCTGTTCAGTTGGAACATATCAACCATATACAAGCCAAGCAAATTGCCTTAATGCAGACCCCGGTCATTATGTCGATACTACAGCCGCCATTTCACAGAGAGACTGCCCAGTGGGAACCTATCAACCAGCATTTGGGCAGTCCTCCTGTATCGATGCACAGCCGGGTTATTACGTCAACTCAACTGCCTCATCCAACCAATTCCCTTGCCTTGCAGGAACTTATCAGCCCCTAGGGGCACAATCTGACTGCTTATCTGCTCAGGCTGGATTCTATGTAGACACTCAAGCCGCAACCTCTCAAACTCCATGTTCTGCTGGAACCTATAATCCATCGATGGGAGCCGATGAAGCTACTGATTGTATGCCGGCGGATTTAGGTCACTTTGTCCCTCTACCGGGTTCTGTTTCTCAAACACCATGTAATGTGGGAACTTATGCTGCGAGCACAGGTCAAACTTCGTGCGATGCAGCAGACATGGGGCACTATGTTCCTGATACAATGGCTACGTCGCAGATAGTTTGCGATGTAGGATATTGGCAAGATCAAATAGGTCAAACTAGTTGCAATATCGCAGACCCTGGTCATTACGTCGACTCTACTGCAGCCGTAGCACAAATCCAGTGTACTGTAGGAACATACAATCCCGACTCAGGTTCTAATGATTCTTCTGCATGTATTTATGCCGATGCTGGGTACTATGTTGACACCGCTGGTTCTAGCCACCAGAGTCCATGTAGTGCGGGCACATACCAGCCCTCATCAGGGAACTCAGCATGTATTGATGCTGATTTCGGCTATCACGTACCTAGTGAGGCCGCAACAGGCCAAATTGGATGCACGATGGGGTCCTACCAAGGTGAGAGAGCAGGAACCGAGTGCCATATTGCAGATGCTGGTTATTTTGTCGATACTCACTTTGCCTCTGCACAAATAGCCTGTTTAGCGGGAACCTACAATCCAAGCACAGGCTCAACATCAATCAATGATTGTCTAGATGCAAACCCTGGGCACTTTGTTGCAGACCCGGGATCCTCTCTTCAGGAAGAATGTGTTTTCGGAACCTATCAGCCAAATGCAGCTTGGTCTTGGTGTCTTACAGCCGATAGTGGATATTATGTCGACACTATGGCTGCTATTGCCCAGATTGCTTGTACGATTGGCTCCTTTAATCCTGATACAGGTTCGGTTACATCTACAGCATGCAAACAAGCTGACCCTGGTCACTATGTTGATTCAGAAGCCTCTTCCGCCCAAGTTCCTTGTGAACCGGGATATTATCAAAATCAGCGAGGCCAATCTGAGTGTAAATCAGCTAAAGCTGGGTACTATGTGGCCGTATCCGCCGCTACATCCGAAACGGCTGCTCCTCTCGATAACTACGTGCCTGAAAACGCATCTACAGACTATACTCCATGCCCTGGTGGGACTATGACTATGGTCGAAGGTGTTAGTGATGTCAATGATTGCCACGTTGATACCGATGGAGATAGAACCCCTGATTTCCTTGATCAAGATGATGATAATGATGGAATTAATGACGGGCCTGATCTTTGTGACTTCGGTGTGATGAATTGGGCTAGTACACGTTCCAATGACTGGGATGCTGATGGTTGTAGAGATTTAGATGAAGATGACGATGATGACAATGATGGCTTCCTCGACGGAAATGATGCGTTCCCCCTCGATTCATCCGAGTGGCTTGACTCGGACGGAGATGGAATTGGAAACAATGCCGATACTGATGATGATGGTGACGGAATTCCCGATGCCGAGGAGTTAAAATTGGGGCTTGACCCTCTAATAGCAGACTATGATGGCGATGGTTACAATGACAGCGTCGATGCATTCCCTAGAGATGCTTCAGAATGGTTGGACACAGATGGCGATGGCCTTGGCGATAATTCGGACAAGTTCCCCACAATCAGATTTTACCAAACCTATGGGCAACTTGTAGTTCACCTATTGATAGGTTTGGTAGCTCTTGTAGTAATTGGCTTCAGCATAAAGATGGGCATGGGCCGTAAAGAGAAACCCGAGGCTGACGACAGTACTCATGAATTTATGGAGATTGGAGGGGTCACAGTTCCAGTAATAAACGAAACCTCACAATTATATGATTCTGAATTTGACTCCGAGTTCGATGATATTGACGATGAAGATTCTACTTCAGTATCAATGTATGATATTCAACCTGCTGAAACCTCCATTGAAGGGAATGAGGCGGATGAATCCCAATCGTCTGAGGTGAGTGATTTCGACCTTGGAGATATTCTTCAGTCAACCCCACCCCCTGCTCCTCGAATCGAAGCACCTTCAGATGCACAATTGAATGAGCACGGACAAATGGTCTGGAGAGACGCTGAAGGCACCGTATGGGTCCAGAATCCTGATGGAAGCCTACTCAAGCACAATATATTGACAGGTGGTTGGGACTCATACGAACAGTGAGAATTAATTCTCACTCAGGTCCCCAAGGTGTTACTTGCCTAGTGAGTCCCAGTCTGTGAGTGAAGAGGAACCTGAGGTTCAGGAGGCCATCTCCCCAAGTGTTGATCTCCGCTTCGCCAACTCTCGGGCGGTAGGGGACACTTACCTCAGCGGTCTTCTTCTTGCCGAGGTATCTGCGAGCTCTGATTTTGAATTCCTGTGAGAGTGGCATACCGTCGTGCTTTGGGCGTACGCGTACATCCTCAAATATCGACTTACGGAATACCCACATACCACTTTGCGAGTCATGAATTCCGTACCAATAAAGCAGGCTTGCAGTTGTGCTCAGAACCCAGTTCCCGAAGCCGTGAATTCCCGGCATTGCCCCCTCTTCGGCACGGCGTAATCTATCGCAGGTAATCCACATTAAATCCTCATCAAGTAATTTATTCACAAGGTTAGGAACTTCTTCTCCAGGGTAAGTGCAATCAGCATCCATTGTTACGATAATATCTCCGGGAGCCATAGCAAAGCCAGTTTTGTAAGCCCTACCGTAACCCTTTCGAGGTTCATTGTAAACAGTTGCACCTTCTTGCTCTGCTAATTCGCAAGTTCGGTCTGTAGAATTACCATCTACAATTAAGAAATCTAATTTTTCACACCATCCGTCATTTGGAATCGAGCGAATAGTGTCAACGATAGCCGCCTCTTCATTTCGTGTTGGAATAACCACTGTCACATGCACAGGGAGGGTCTCAGACATCAGAATCGATTCAGGGGACCTGACTTTCCGCTATGAATCATGCTAACCTACGGGCCGTGATATATTCGCCCGCATCACAGACCTCTATCCATTCGTTTGAAATGAGAATCCACTCAGCGAAGGTTGAGTGAGATGGGTCTGCACATTGCTATGTTGTCGGCAGAGTATCCACCAAGATGGGGTGGTATGGGCTCGACAGTATACCATCTATCAGCAGCTTTAGTTGAACTTGGACACAAAATAACAATCATCACCCGAAGCGGGGCTGGAGATGCACCCGAGAGGGCTGGAATAACTGTTAGAGAAGTATCTTGGCTCTACGCACCCATGGCTTTTACCAAATCGTATGGCAAATATGCTCTCGCAGATCTCCATCAACTTAATGCGAGTAATCCAGTCGATGTAGTTCACTTACACTGTCCAATGATTTCATGGACAGAAAAACAGTTTATTGATTGCCGAACCAATATCGCACCAATAGTATCCTCATTGCATGGGACATGGCTAGGGGAACGTGATGGTCTCCGCATTGCTGCTAAACAGAAGGAAGCAGCAGTGTGGCTGAATCCTAATGATATGGCGATTCTCATCAGTGCTGGACATTATGCCAAGTACGAAAGAGCAGCACTTTCCGGCTCAAACATCTGCGTAGCCAACTCGCAAGCAACCAAATTAGATTTCCAAGATAGGTATTCACCTCCTTCTGAATGGCATTGTGAAGTCATTCATTGGGGTGTTGATACAGAGATGTTCCATCCTGATGAATCACCTAGTGAAACTACAACCCAAAAATTACTGGCAGTTGGTCGATTGGCTGCACGTAAGGGATATGGTTCCTTGCTACGTGCTTTTGCTGAGGTCAAGTCAAGGAATAATGACACAGAACTACTAATTGTTGGCCGAGGTAAATTAAGAAAGAAACTGGAAAAGCAGGCCAAGAAACTAGGAATCTCAAATTCAGTAATAATCGACTCAGGGATGTCTTTTGAGAAACTGGCTGAGGAGTTCCGTAGAGCGGATTTGGTGGTTTACCCATCCTACTACGAAGGTCAAGGGCTAATTCCGTTAGAGGCTATGGCTTCTGGAACTCCAGTAGCTACTGTAGATCACGGCCCTTTGCCCGAAATGGTCGATGAGACTGTGGGCACTCTTTTTACAATGGGCGATATTGACTCAATGTCTAGTGCCATATTGACTCTTCTTGCAGATAAGGATGAGATGCAAAAACGTGGAGAAAAAGGTCGAGAAAGAGTCCTTTCTAATTTCACTTACAAGGGAAATGCGGAAGAATATTCTTCTATTTATTATTCATTAGTTTGAGATTAATGCTTGCGAGAGGTTGATGGCTTGCCTCCCTGTCCGGAGTCTGAGTACTATGGCTTCAGGTAAACGATTTCAGGGCGTCGAACTCAGTACATTGACTAATATTGCGGTACTCCTCTTCATCAGTATTCTAGCAATCATCCATCTCAAGGCAATCATCCAACCGCTTGTTGTGGCCACTCTACTCTTTTTCTTGATTCGGCCTCCTGCACAATATCTTGAGGATCGATTCGGCCATCCTCTACTTGCTTATGCTATTCTTGTGTTATTAGTAGTTGCAATAATTCTAATCGGTGGAAATGTACTATATGATTCGCTAACAGATTTCAGTAATGAGGCAGATTCTCTTTCTTCAAAATTTACTGACAAGGTCGCCTGGTTTTCTGGTTTGAGTATTTATGGATATAGTTTTGATAGTAGTGCACTCACTGATCTAATCTCTGTGAATCGGATTAATGAAATCGCTACAGGTTTCGTCGGTGATGTCGCAGGATTCACAGGCAGCGCAATTACAACATTTATTTTCTTAATATTCATAATTGTAGAGGCGGAGACATTACCATCTCGGTTGAAGGCGGCTTACCCAGATGAAATGGACAGATTCTCAAATATTTCAGAAAATGCAGGAGAGGGAATCAATACCTATGTCATTACAAAAGCAACGGTGGCATTTGGTCAAGCAATAATCGTTGCAGTTCTACTTGCATGGCAGGATATTCCAGGTTGGTTTATGTGGGCCTCAATCACATTCCTTCTAGACTTCGTACCATATGTGGGAGCTCCTCTTTCCTTCATTCCTCCTGTAATTATCTCATTCATTATTCATGAGCCAACTACTGCTTTCTTCATCCTCGCAGTCTTATTCGGCAATCAATTGGTATGGGGCCAATTCATTGAACCTCAGCTTGCCGGCCAGAGACTGGACATGTCTCCAATAGTTCTTCTGATTTTAGTTGCATTTTGGGGATGGGCATGGGGTATTATGGGAATGATTCTCGGGGTACCTCTAGCAGTAATTATGAAATTAGTATTGGAGAGTGACCCTCGCACTCGACCTATTGCAATGCTTCTTTCTTTGAACCCAAATAAAGCACCCAAGAATTGATTCATCCATGAAGGATGATGGCAAGTATACCATCGGCCGATATGCGAATCAATTCACCAAGAGACTGGTTGTGTAAGCCTCTAGTTGAGAATGATAATGGCTCCTCATCTAGTTCCCACTTAGACCCCTGAATTGTAACTGAATTACATTTTTCTAATGCAAATACTGAGAATTCTGTTCCCTCAGGTATGATGATTTGTAATTCTTTCTCAATAGGATGAAATCGAATTGTCATACCTTGTGTATGATGCATTCTGATTACCATATTATCTGGAACTTCAGTTAGTACTGCCCAGATCCCTAGTATGTGGTCTGGACAACCTCCATCTATTCCGACAACATCTATTTCGTTGTAACCCTGTGCATTAAGATGGCATATTGATTTTGCTAAATCACTTGATGACTCATCAGATAGTAAGGTGGAACGACCTTTCCAATTATCAGGCTTTACTGAGTCTAAATCCCCTAGTACTTCCGTAACGTCGAATCCGGCATCTTCTGCCTTCCGTGCGCCTCCATCTACTCCAAATAAAGTCGCATTTTCTTGTAATATTTTGACTAATGAAGGCTCAGGTACATCCCCATTGCACCATAGAACTGCTCTCATTATTTCACCTTCATGTTGACCTTTCCATCTATCATTAATTCAACATCTTCAAGGACAACAGTAGGCTTTCTGATTACTCCTCGGATATTTATTGGAACAGCCGCAGAACCTCCAAGCGCCATGTTGTTCCCGAATCCAAAATATGCTCCACCTCGATGGACTAAATCCTCAAGCTTATTTCCAGAAAGTTTTGCTCTCGGATTCATACCAAAACCGAATTCAGCGAAGGTTCCAACCATAGCGGCCTTTGAGGGGCGAAGTCCAGTCCTAGCGATTTCGAGTTTCCGATTCATTCGTTCTGCCATTTCACCGCCTGTAACATCAACAATCAAACCATCTTCAATAAGAATTGAGATTGGTTCTTCCATTAGGTCACCTTCTAATGAGCCATCAATTACTATACGGCCATGAGCACTTCCTTCCTTAGGTAGAACGAATATTTTTCCAGCGGGCAGGTTTGTAATTGCACTTGGACGGTTACAAATCCCATTATCTTCCAAAACCCATCTTCCTCCTGTTAAAAATGTCAGGTCTGTACCTGCATCATTTGTAATTCTCACTTCACGTCTACGTCGAAGTAAACGATTAAATCCAGAAATTTCCTTTTGTAGGGCGTTGTAATCTGCAGTCATTCCCCCATAAGCGAAAGTTTCTGCATCTATTCCAGGCATGGATGCAATACGAGCACCTTCTCGTGAAGCAATAGCCCTTGCTCGTGAGTGTGTTAGTGAGTGCTGAGTGGCGATTAGAATTACATCTTGTCTGCGCATTAAATCGGCTACTTGGGTAGGGGGTTCATTCCCCTCTTTCAGACTTGGTGGCATCATCATCATTAGTATGCGATCCGTGACTTCGGCAGCGGCTTCGTAGAGAGCCCTACCAATTTCTGAGTAATCGGGGTCTGTAATCACGAGAACTGCTTCAACAGAGCGTATCTGCATGCAAGTTCGGACAACTGAACGGGCGGCTGTGAGCATGGCTTCAGCCAAATCTTCCGATTCATCGGTTTGCACATTGCCTTCTTCGCCCATCTCGACAGTATCCTGTGATTGGTTCCCCTTATTCAAAGGCGCTCCGTTTTGTCAAATCATCTAACCACGTCAGTCATAGGCGAAGGTGACATGCGTTAATTGATGCAAGGGGTTCGTACAGTCCGTTTTGTCACCGTAATAGCGGTGGCTGCAATTCTTGCAGGAAGTTGGATGATTAATGCTCCTAATGACGAAATTACTGATGAAATAAGTGATGATTTTTTTGCTGAGGACATGGCTCTTGAGTCATCTGAAGATTCAGGTGATACTCAACCAGTTTTGAGGGGAGACGAGAAAGAGGATGAATCGGGGTCTAACACTCCAAGTAAGCTAATTGCAGGCGGTGCGGGTGCTCTAGGTTCACTTGCAGTAGGCTCGATATTTTTCGAAGTAATGCGAGTTTCCGTTCTTATTGCATTAGTGTCTCCTCTTCTTGCGCGAATGAAGAGCAACCGTAATGATCTACTGACTAGAGGTAGACTTCTCGGTTATCTTGAGGCAAACCCCGGAATCCATTTTTCTGCTCTTCGTGATGGGTTGGGACTTGCTAATGGCGTTACTGCATATCATCTACACACACTCGAATCGGCCGGTCAGGTGATATCTTGGAGGGATGGGAAATTGCGTCGTTATGCAGTCTCTAGTCTAACTAGGGAAGAAGTTAGCAGAATCAAGAACCCAATTGTTGGTACACGATTAGCAATTCTTGAGGTTCTTTCCAATTCTGGAAACATTGGAATGTCAGGTGGGGAACTTCAGAAAAAGCTGCATATCTCAAGGCAACTCCTTAGCCATCATCTAATGGAATTGCGCAATGGCGAATTCGTCGAGGCCGCATCCGAAGCTCGACGTCCAAAGTGGAGATTATCAGACAGTGGAATGGATGTTCTAATCACTTCTAGAGAGGTAGCCAGAATTGAGGCTACAGCCTAATCAAAGGGTAGGGAATCTACTACCGAGCAGTCACTCGGTGGGAATGCCGCGGATTTGGTTGGTTGGGCTTCACAAGACACCCATGGAAATAGCAACTAGTAGATT
>Ga0208766_1000904_pt1 | contig 16301 bp, 15 predicted proteins | sample ETN01SmetaG_3_FD_185792 | JGI IMG/M metagenome (GOLD analysis project Ga0208766, IMG submission 185792) | Marine microbial and viral communities from oxygen minimum zone, Eastern Pacific Ocean - ETNP2014F12-01SV263 (SPAdes) (version 2) | ecosystem: Environmental > Aquatic > Marine > Oceanic ... | reverse complement strand
AGTATCTGATTTACTCAATTCAAGTGAAGAAAGCCTTCTAGATATTGATAAAGTTGATGAAAATGTTCTAGAAGATATCTATGATAATGTACAGAAGTTTATTGAAAAAAATCAAAATGAAGAACCCACGGAAGAGGAAACACCTGAAGAGGAAGTAGCCGAAGAACTCACGGAGAAAGAAAAATAAATAAATTACTTATGGCAAAGCGAAGAATATTTCATATAGCAAAAGAATTAAATATTTCACATACTGAAATATTATCTTTTTTAGAAGGTAAGGGTATAGTTGTAGCTAGTCATATGGCTCCAATTGATGAAGATGTTTATAAATTGGTTTTATCTGAATTTCACAAAGATAAAGAATCGGTAGAACGATATAGAAAAGAACAAGTTCGACGTGAAATTCACGATACCAGAATCCTTGAGCAGCAAAAAGCCAATAAAAAACTAAATTTACTATCTCTTGAAAAACAAAGAGAAATTGAAGAAAAAGAAAAAGAAGATATTAAAGCTAGGGAAGAGAAAGCTAAAAGAGAAGCTTTTGAAATAGAACAATCCGAAAAAGAAAAACAGCAAAATCAAGCATTAGAGATTGAAAATAAAAAAATAACGGATACAAAAAAACAGAAGCAAGAAGATTTAGATAAGAAAAAGGCATTAAAGTCTAATAAAAAAACTTTTAGAAAAGTTGAATTGTCGGATATTGAATCTCAAGTTGGTAAAGGCACAACTAATCGACCTTCTAAATCAAAGCAAGTAGATGCAAAAAAATTAAAATCGACTACAGCTACAGTAAAAAAGATTAAGGCTAGCCTTGAAACTAAATCAAAAAAGAAGGTTTATAAAAAAGATAAGAGCGGAGATATAGATGATGATGCAATAAATGAAGTTAAACCTTTAAGTATTGCAGAATTCTCTAATGTAGATGAGTTATCAAAAATATTTGAAGTTCCATCAAATTCAATTATTCAGAAATGTATGGGTTTAGGAATTTTAGCAACTATTAATCAAAGGCTTGATTGGGATATTATTGAATTATTGGCAGAAGAATTTGGATTTAAAGCTGAAAAACTTGAAGATATAGGTGAAGAATTATTTGATTTTGAAGATACGGATGAGGATAAGAAAAATGCCATTGAAAGACCTCCGGTTGTTACAGTTATGGGTCATGTTGATCATGGCAAAACTTCATTATTAGATTTTATTAGAGAAAGTAATGTTGTTGCGGGTGAGTCTGGTGGAATTACACAACATATTGGAGCCTATCAAGTAGCTCTTAAAGATGGTAATATTGTAACATTTCTAGACACACCTGGACATGAAGCATTTACAGCTATGCGAGCACGAGGAGCTCAGATCACTGATATGGTAGTATTAGTTGTGGCAGCAAATGATGGAGTTATGCCCCAAACGATTGAAGCTATAGACCATGCTAAAGCTGGAAATGTACCATTAGTTATTGCTATAAATAAAACAGATCTACCCGACATTGATTTGGAAAGAATTAAGCGTGAATTATCAGAACATAATGTTTTGGTTGAAGATTGGGGTGGCAAAGTTCAAGCAATCCCTATTTCTGCTAAAACAGGTGACGGCATTGAAGATCTTCTTTCATCCATGATTATAGAATGCGAAATGCTTGAACTTAAATCTAATAAAGATACTTTTGCGCGTGGAACGGTTGTTGATTCAAAGCTTGATAAAGGGCATGGGCCAATAGCTACTGTTCTAATTCAAAAAGGAACTTTAAATGTAGGTGATCCTTTTATATGTAATAATATATCAGGAAAAGTGCGAGCAATGATGAATGAAAGAGGGCAACGAATTAAAATTGCAACTCCATCAACCCCTGTACAAATTTTAGGATTTGATCAAGTTCCGCAATCAGCTGATATATTTGCCGTTGTTGAAAATGAAAAGGAAATAAAGAGGATAGTCTCTGATAGGCAGCGCTTAAAAAGAGAAATTGATTTAAAGAAAATTACCGCCCAATCTTTAGATGCAATGTCCGCTTTAATCAAAGAAGGTGCTATTAAAAATTTACCTATCATTATTAAAGGTGATGTAGATGGATCTATTGAAGCGCTGTCCGAACAATTAAGTAAAATTTCACATGATGAAGTAGGAGTACAAATAATTCATAAATCAGTTGGAATAATTTCAGAGTCAGATGTGCTTCTAGCTGCAGCTTCCAAAGCTGTAATCATTGGATTTCAAGTACAAGTATCTTCGAATGCTAAATTGCAGGCTCAGCAAGAAGGCGTTGATATCAGAACATACAGCATTATCTATCAGGCCGTTGAAGAAGTAACATTAGCTTTAGAAGGTCTATTGGAACCTGAAAAAGTTGAAGAAGTTTTAGGAAAAGCAGTAGTTCAAGAAGTTTTCAAGATTCCAAAAATTGGTTTTATTGCAGGATCTAAGGTCACCGAAGGTCTAATAAAAAGAAACGCAAGAGCTAGAGTAATCAGAGATGATGAAGAAATTAGTGAGGGCGAAATAGTTTCACTGAAACATATAAAAGATGATGCGAAGGAAATGAAAGAAGGATTTGAATGTGGTATTGGTGTTGATGAATTTTCAAAATTCAAAGAAGGTGACATTATTGTTTGTTATGAAATCAAATCTATTAAGAGAACATTGGAACTTAATTGAAGTCAAATCGACCCTTTGATAGAACAGATCGGGTCGCGAATGAAATCCAAAACATTTTAGGCCAAATCCAAACTCAGTATATTGATTTATCTGAATTAGGGTTTATTACGTTTACAAAGGTTATCATATCTCCAGATTTAAAACATGCAAAAATATTCTTTGGGGTTGTGAATAATAAAAAAACGATAGAAAAAACAACTATAGAATTGAATAAAAAATCAAAAGCATTCAGAAAGTATTTAGGCCAACAATTGACAATCAAATTTACTCCAGAATTAAAATTTTATTATGATGATTCAATATCCCATGTTGAAAGAATTGATAAATTGTTCAATAAGCTAGATCAAAAAGATAAAAATTGATTTATAATATGTATAAACCTGTAGGTTGGACAAGTTTTGACCTTGTAAAGAAAGTTAGATCTATAACTAGAGAAAAAAAAGTAGGCCATGGAGGAACTCTTGATCCATTTGCAGAAGGTGTATTAATAATTGGAACGGGTAAAGAAACTAAGCTACTAACTCAAGTTTCCGATGAAAAAAAATCATATAATGGTGTTATTCAGTTAGGCTCTGAAACTAATACACTAGATACGGAAGGCGAAGTAATCAATACTACACCAATACCAGCAATTGATAGAAATGATTTAAATAAGACATTACATAGCTTTAAGGGAAAATATATTCATAAACCTCCAATGTTTTCTGCAAAGAGAGTTAATGGAACCCGTTTATATAAATTAGCTAGAAAGAATATTGAAATAGATCGAAAGAAATTGATTAGTACTATTTATGATATAAAATTAAATGATTATTCTGATCAATTAATTGATTTTTCTGTTACATGCTCTAAGGGTACATATATTCGTGTTTTGGCTTCTGATATTGCAAAAAAGATAGGCACAATAGGATATTTAGTAAAGTTAATCAGGACAAGTATAGGTGATTATAAAATATCAAATTCCCTATCTATAGATAAATTTGAGTCACAATGGAAATCTATAGAGAATTAGATCGCATACCTGATATGGAAGATTCAATAGTGACTATTGGCACGTACGATGGTTGCCATAGAGGACATCAGGAAATTATTAAAAAAGTAATTTTTAATTCAGAATTAAATAATAGTAAATCCATTCTAATTACATTCGATCCCCATCCAAGGCACATTTTACAACCTGAGGCGAAATTACCTATATTAATGCACATCAATAGAAAGCTTGATTTTCTTCAATCATTTAATTTAAATGCAGTTGTTGTTATTACTTTTGATGAATTTTTTTCTAAGATTACTGCAATTGATTTTTTAAATAACACAATATTAAAACGCCTTAATGCATCAAAAATTATAGTTGGATATGATCATCATTTTGGCTTTAACCGTCAAGGGTCACCTGATTTTTTAAAAAAACTATCCATTGATAGTAATTTTGAAGTAGAAGTTGTGGAGCCGATTTCAGATCAAGAAATGATTATCTCCAGTACACATATCCGTCAATTAATTCAAAATGGATATGTTAGAAGAGCTTCTTTTGAATTAGGCTGGGTCTTTGGATTTGAGGCTAAAGTAGTGGCGGGTTCTGGTAGGGGAAGGGATCTTGGATTTCCCACAGCCAACTTTGTACCGATAGAAAAAAATCAATTAATTCCAGCAAATGGGGTATATTTTATTCGCGGAAGGATTAATGGTAATAGTGTGTATGGTATGTGTAATTTAGGAGTACGTCCAACCTTTGATGAAACTGATTTTGTGATGGAAGTACATTTTTTTCAGAATAAGGTTGACGATATCTATAGTGAAATAATTACTGTAGAATTTTTAGAGAGGGTCAGAGATGAAAAGAAATTCTCTAGCCCTAAAGAATTAATAGAACAATTAGAAAAAGATAAAGAAATCTGTATGAGATTGATACAGAAGTATAATTAGGAGAAATAATGTCAATAACAAACAAAGAAAAACAAGGCATTGTAAAAAAATTCGGTAAAGATGAAAATGATACCGGATCATCAGAGGTGCAAGTCGCACTTTTAACAGAAAGAATACGATCGCTCACTGAGCATGCAAAAGTTAACAAGAAAGATCATCACTCTAGAAGAGGATTGGTTATGCTTGTTTCCCAACGCAAAAAATTGTTAAAATATCTTAGACGCATTAATCCAGAGTCTTATTTGAATGTGACTCAGGAATTATCCATTCGTCGTAATTAATTATCCAAGAAGGTTATAAATGAAAAAAGTAGAAATGAACCTCAATGGGAGTACGCTCTCAATTGAGACAGGGCATGTTGCCAGACAATCAGCTGGATCTGTTATTGTAACACACGGTGAAACATCGGTGTTAGTAGCAGTAAACGCAGCTAAAGAAATGCGTGAAGATATAGATTTTTTCCCATTACAGGTTGAATATAGAGAACGTCATTACGCGGGTGGTAAAATACCCGGTGGATTCTTTAAGCGTGAAGCTAGACCATCTGAACGTGAAATATTAACGAGCAGGCTAACGGATAGACCAATTCGTCCCCTGTTTCCAAAAACATTTAAATGTGAAACTCAAGTTATTATAACCGCTATGTCAAGCGATGGACAGAATATGTCCGACGTTTTAGCGGGTGTTGGAGCATCAGCAGCTCTTATGATTTCAGATATTCCATGGAATGGACCTATCGCTACGGTTAGAGTGGGTCGAGTTGATGGTGATTTTGTAGTTAACCCTACAAAAGATCAAATGGAAGAGTCTGATATGGAAATCGTAGTTTCAGGTAATGAACAAACTATTGTAATGGTTGAAGGTGAAGCTGAATTAATATCTGAAAAAGAGTTTTTAGATGCGATGAAGTTTGCTCATGGGCCTATCAAAGAAATGATCGCACTTCAAAAGAAATTAGCAAAAGAGCTGAAAATTAATAAAAGAGCCGTTCCTGAAGAGAATGAAAATGATGAACTAAAAAATCAGGTTTTAGATTTAGTTTCAAGTAAAATCGATGAAGCGATTAAGGTAGTTGATAAAACTGATAGAGGAGAGGCTATATCTAATTTGCATAAGGAAGCGCAGGATTCTTTTGTTGAAAGCCATCCAGATTCTGAAAAAGAAATCAAATCCTATGTAGATGATAAGTTAAAATCTGCTTTTCGTGAACAGATTTTAACTGACAAGGTTAGATCTGATGGAAGGTCTACAACAGATATCAGACCTATATCTATAGATACGGGTGTTTTTGCAAGAACGCATGGATCAGCTTTATTTACACGAGGTGAAACCCAAGCAATCGTAGTTTTGACTATGGGCACACCTAGAGATGAGCAGATCATAGATAGCATGGATGATGATTATAAAAAGAAATTCATGCTCCACTACAACTTTCCTCCTTATTGTGTAGGTGAAGTGGGTAGAATCGGCTTTACGAGTCGAAGGGAAATCGGTCATGGAAATCTTGCTGAACGGGCGATTAAACAAATCTTGCCAGATTATGAGGATTTTCCATATACAATAAGAATTGTCTCTGAAATAACAGAATCCAATGGTTCGTCTTCAATGGCATCGGTTTGTGGTGGATCTTTAGCATTGATGAATGCAGGCGCACCTTCAAAAGGTCATGTCGCAGGAATAGCGATGGGCCTTATAAAGGATGGAGATCGATATGCGGTCTTAAGCGATATACTTGGCGCGGAAGATCACCTTGGAGATATGGACTTTAAAGTAGCCGGAACAAAAGATGGAATTTCAGCAATTCAATTAGATCTGAAAATCGATGGAATATCTTTTGAATTAATGGAAGAAGCGTTAGAGCAGGCGCGTGTTGGCAGAAATCATATATTGGATATAATGTATGAATCAGTTCCCGCTCCAATGGAAATGTCTGCATATTCTCCAAAAATATTATCACTGCAGATTGCTCAAGAAAAGATTGGTGGATTAATTGGACCTGGCGGTAAAACTATCAAAAAAATAATTGCAGATACTGAATGTGATGTTAATGTTGATGATGATGGTATTGTTACCGTTGCAAGTCTAGATCTTAAGCGCTGTGAGGAAGCACTAGAGATGATTAAAGGTATTACCTTAGAGCCTGAAGCTGGAATGGAATTTGATGGAACAATTACACGAATAATGACCTTTGGAGCATTTGTTGAATTTGCCCCAGGTCGTGAAGGTTTAATTCATATTTCTGAGCTGGAATGGAATAGAGTTGATAAGGTAGAAGATGTTGTTAAAACTGGTGATAGCGTCCGGGTTAAATTAATCAAAGTAGATGACCAAGGTCGTTTAGATTTTAGCCGTAAGGCGCTACTTGAAAAACCTGAAGGGTATGTTGAGCGACCACCAAGAAACAGAGACGATAATAAACGAAATAATCGCGGTAATCGTGGAAGAGGAAAACCCTTTAAGCGTCGATAGATAACACCAAGGCAATGAGTAATATAATTTCAGCTACTTCTCGTGCATCACAAATTGAATATGCAATCAGAGATGTAGTTGTACCCGCAGCAAAGCTAGAGGCCGAGGGACATGATATTTTAAAATTAAATATTGGTGACCCTTTGGCCTATCCAGGCTTACCTACACCCGATCATATGATTAAAGCTTATCATAAAGCTTTAATCAATCAACAAAATGGCTACTCACCGGCATATGGAATTTCGGAATTAAGAGAAGCCATTGCAGAAGATGAAAATAATAAACACAATGGTGGATGGAATTGCGCATCTGATGATGTGTACATATGTCATGGCGTAACCGAGGCTTTACAAATTATTTTTGCAACATTTTTAAATAAAGACGATGAAGTGCTTGCCCCAGGTCCTCATTATCCTCCATATATGGCATATCCACAGCTATTTGGTGGCAAAACAGTCGAATATCGACTAGATCCAGATAATGACTGGTCTATAGATTTTGAAGATTTAGAATCTAAAATGAATGACAAGGTCAAATTATTGGTTTTGATTAACCCTAATAATCCAACTGGAAATGTTATTAATAAAGAGGAAATTGATAAAATAATCGATCTAACCTCAAAATGGTCAAATTGTACAATTATATCTGATGAGATATATGATAGATTAAATTTTAATGGAAATCACTTTAGTACAGCCTCAAGGTCAACTAACGTTCCAGTAATTACACTTAATGGTGTATCTAAAGTATACTATGCCCCAGGTTGGAGAATTGGCTATATGGCATTACATGATCCAACCAATAAACTATCTGATATAAAAGATGGGCTGGAAAGATTATTAAGGTCACGACTATGTGCTTCTACACCTGCGCAATATGGATATTTAGCTGGATTAAAAGGCGATGATTCCTGGATGCAAGATTATTTATTAACTGTAAGAAAACATAATGATCTATGTTTAGAACATATTAATACAATACATGGTATTTCGGTTCAATCTCCTCAAGGTGCATTTTATATGTTTGTTCGAATTACTCATGATTATTGGAAAGATCGGGATAAGGAGTTTGTTTTAAAACTACTTCACGATAAACATGTTTTATTAGTACATGGTTCTGGTTTTTCAAAAGAGCATGGAAAAGGTCATTTTCGAATGGTATTTCTACCATCAGAAAAAATACTTTCAGAAGCCTTAACTCGAATTGATCAGTTCTTACAGCAACCTATTAAATAATAATTATCACTAAAATATTTGATAATAGAGTATTTGTTCATTAATATAAAGTATTAGTTGAAGACAATAAATTATGGACAATAAAACAAATTCTATTAAGAAGCTCTACTATTCTATTGGTGAAGTAAGCAAAATAACTGAATTAAAACAGTATGTGTTAAGATACTGGGAAACAGAATTTAAGCAGTTAAATCCCAATAAAAATAAAGCTGGAAACCGTACGTATCGACAAAAAGATATAGATCTCATTCTTGCAATAAAAAATTTATTATATAATGAGAAATTTACGATTGAAGGTGCCCGTAAAATGTTATCACAACCTCCGAGTTCAGCTAAGGAGCCGAAAACTATTATAACTAATAAACCAGGCATGGGTAAGAAAACTTTAATGAAAATTAGAACTGATCTTCAATCGATCCTTGATGAATTACAAAAATAATCAATCGGAGCGTGGCGCAGCCCGGTAGCGCACGTGCATGGGGTGCACGGGGTCGCAGGTTCAAATCCTGTCGCTCCGACTTTAATTAGAGGTTATAAATGAAGTGTTTGTCCTGTTCTCATAATTGGAAACGATCAAAGTTCACAGAATATATAACTCTATTATCATCATGCCCACAATGCGGTAGTAGGCTTTTAGCAAGGAATGATTTTATGCTTTCTATTAAAAGTCTCATTGCTAACCTATTTAATAAAAACAATTAGGACTTAATTATGTCAGATAAAAAAGAATTTAATAAAATATATGAAAATAAGATTACTGAACTACATAAAGAATTGGTGAAAATGCAGGAATGGGTAATTCAGGAAGGGAAAAAAGTTGTATTAATTTTTGAGGGAAGAGATGCGGCAGGTAAAGGTGGCACAATCAAGCGTGTTACTGAAAATTTAAATCCCAGGCACTGTAGGGTTGTTGCGCTTGCAGCTCCCACTGAAAAAGAAAAAACACAGTGGTATTTTCAAAGATATGTAGCACACCTACCATCAGCAGGGGAAATTGTAATATTAGATCGAAGCTGGTATAATAGATCTGGTGTAGAGAAGGTCATGGGTTTTTGCTCCGATAAAGAATACATAAATTTCTTACAAACCTGCCCAGAGTTTGAACGTATGTTAATTAGCTCAGGGATTCAACTTATTAAATATTGGTTTTCCGTTAGCGCTGAAGAGCAAATCAAGAGATTTCAAGGTCGGATAGATGATCCTACCAAAGGCTGGAAATTAAGTCCAATGGATTTAGAATCAGTTAATAGATGGGACGATTACTCAGAAGCTAAAGATAATATGTTGGAACATACCGATACCGAAGCTTCGCCATGGTATTTAGTCGAATCAGATAATAAAAAGAAAGCAAGAATAAATTGCATTAGTCATTTATTGAGCTTGATTGATTACACTGAGGTAGACCACGAGGAAATAAGCCTTCCAGATAGAGCAGTTACAGATAAGGTTGAAAGACCAGACAAGTCCAACTTTAATTATGTTCCAGAGATTTTATAGGTAATGAATCTTTTCAAAATTTTATTTAATAAAATCAAATCAATTATTCAGCAAAATAATACTAATTCTAGACTTGATTCCAAAGTCGCCAAAGAAATGGCAAAGAAAATTGCTGAAGATGCCAAAATGCACCGAAAAGTACGTGAATTTTAGATCACTATTTCTTTTTTTATTTTTTATTTCCTGTACGAACAATATTGCAAATCTAACTTTAGCTAGCACTAAAGACGTTGATATAAGTATAAAATACAATGATATTGGAATAGTTGAGGGTGGGTATAACATTCCCTGGATATTGATGTATCCTATGGGATCTATTAGAATTGATAAAGCAATTCAAAAGACTATAAATAATAACAATATTGATTATTTGACAGATATAAGCATCGATCAATCATTTTGGCACCTATATCTTTTTGGTCAGACCACTATCAAGGTTAATGGGGTAGGGTGGAGAAAAATTGAAACTAAATTTGATCCCTTAACTGGTGAACCAATAAACTAATTATTTAGTTTAATTAACTCCTCTAATAATTTCTAATAATTCCACTTGGAAGATTAGCGTTGCCATTGGACCTCCCGGTCCACCTTCTTGGGCATAAGCTAGGTGTCCCGGAATAAAAAACTGATAAGTAGAACCTACGGTCATTAGTTGAATTCCTTGAGACCAGCCAGGGATTAGCCTGTTTAGTGGAACAGTTGATGGTTGATTTCTATCGTAGGAGCTATCAAATTTTGTACCATCAATTAATTTTCCTATATAATGTATACTTACTATATCACTTTGAGTGGGCCTTAACCCATCTGATGCACTGATTATTTTATATTGAATTCCACTTTTATGTTCTATTATACCTGGATTATTTTTATTTGATTTAAAAAAAGCACCACCCTCTTTAATATTCTTTTTTTCAAGATCCATTTTAAATTTGGGCGCAAGTAGTTTATTATATGTATTGATGGCTGCAATGCGCTCTTTATCCGTAAGATAAAATTTAGAACCCGTATAATAATCGGATATGGCTTGATTGACTCTATCATGATTAAGCTTGTCAAATTGTTGATCCAATCGCATTGCGACATCTAATCCTATTGCATAGCTTACTGTATCAATGCGTAACTCCCAGCGCTGTGCTATAATCTCTTCTCGCGTAAGATCTTTATTGTCAACATTTGCTGCAGTTTCAGTTCTCTGTTTATCGCATGCGATGATATTAAATAACAATAAGAGGTTAATTATGGGGTAAAATTTTCTCATTTTATGCCTTATGTTTAATATGATAGTCAGTATTAGTGGTCTATATAGGTTAACATTCATGTATTGCTTTAAGTAAAAACAATTTTAAATTAAAGTATATGTTTAGGCCATTAATTACGGAACCTGTTGTGTTGCAGATAACGATAGTAATCGCAATCCTTCTTGGCATTTCAGTCTGGCAAAGATTGAAAGTTGCCTCTGGAATCGTGATTGCTGTTTATGCAATTTATATGATTTCATTTGTATCTGCAAACACCAAACTTAAAGCAAGTAAACCTATACACCTTGCCGTCCATAATAAAAAGATAGAAAATGATATTAAACCTATTGTGGATGAATCGGAAGAAATCGTACCTACAACTACAAAAGCAGAATTAACTCAAAAAGAAAAAGTTGATTTTTCAGATAATATTGAACCAAAAAAATATATACCAACAGTAAAAGCTAGCAAAAGAGTGAAGAAAAAAGCATTAATTACACAAAAAGATGATGACGTACCCTTTAAAATATTAAACATGTTTACAGGTACTGATGTAATAAATAGATCTATTATTGAGCCAAAAAATACATTTACAACAGATTCTAAGAGAGTATATTTCTTATCTGGTGTGCAAAATCGTAATGATTCAAAAGTATTATTTCATAAATGGTATCATGATGGGAAATTAAAATCAAAAATTCAAATGGAATCTAAGCGATCTTTTAATTGGAGATCATGGAGCTATATAACTGTTAACCCTCAAAAAATTGGTGACTGGCAAGTTGTTATAGAAGATCAATCTGGTGTTAGATACGATTCTCTGTCTTTCATCATTAGTGATTATAATATTTAATTTATTGAATGAACTGGCTTAAAAACCTATACAATTGGGTTTTAGAATGGTCAGATTCTAAATGGGGTGCAGTTGCTCTATTCCTACTAGCTTTTACCGAAGCATCTTTTTTTCCAATACCCCCTGATGTATTATTAATCGCGCTATGTTTAGGGTTAAGGTCTAAAGCTTTTAAATTTGCACTTATTTGCTCTATTGGTTCTGCACTCGGTGCGGTATTTGGATATTCAATTGGATATTTTTTATGGTGGAATACAGTAGGGGAATTTTCATCAATAGCTAATTTTTTTATTGATATAATTCCTGGATTTTCTTCAGAATTATTCTATGACATTAAGCAAAAGTATGATGAATGGAATTTTTGGATTATTTTTGTTTCTGGCTTTACACCGATACCATTTAAAGTGTTTACTGTATCAGCAGGTGCATTTAATATTAATTTCAATCTTTTCTTATTGGCATCGATCATAAGTAGATCTGCTCGTTTTATCCTTATTGGTGGACTAATTTGGAGATTTGGTGAACCGATTAAAGATTTTATCGATCGATATTTTAATATTCTTGCTATCCTTTTCACCGTATTGCTCATTGGTAGCTTCTTTATAATAAAATATTTAATATAATTCTTCGTCACTTATTGTATTAGCACAGTCGAAGGTATAAATTTTATATATATTATATAGTTAATTATGGCATATAATCACAAATCTATAGAAAAAAAGTGGCAGAAATATTGGGATGACAACCAGGTATTTAAAACTAATGATTTTGAGGAAGATAAGCCTAAATATTATATCTTAGACATGTATCCATATCCATCTGGCTCTGGTCTTCATGTTGGGCATCCATTAGGATATATTGCAACTGACATTTTAGCTAGATATAAACGCCATCAAGGCCATAACGTTCTCCATCCTATGGGATGGGATGCTTTTGGTCTTCCTGCTGAGCAATACGCAATTAAAACCGGTACCCATCCATCTATCACTACTAAAGAAAACATTAGCAATTTTAAGCGACAGATTAAGATGCTCGGTTTTTCTTATGACTGGTCAAGAGAAATAAATACTACAGATTCAGGATACGTAAAATGGACTCAATGGATATTCATTCAATTATACAATAAAGGTTTAGCTTATGAAGCTGAGGTTCCTGTGAATTGGTGCCCTGAATTAAAAGCAGTGCTCGCAAATGAGGAAGTCATTGATGGAAAATCAGATATCGGCGGCCATCCTGTTGTACGAGTCCCTATGCGACAATGGATGCTTCGGATAACAAAATATGCAGAATCATTATTATCTGGACTAGATGATGTTGATTGGCCACATAGTATTAAAGAACTTCAGCGAAACTGGATTGGAAAATCAGAAGGTGCTAAAGTTTTCTTTGAATTACCATCTATTGATAAGAATCTTGAGGTTTTTACAACTCGGCACGATACCCTATTTGGAGCTACTTACATTGTAATAGCTCCAGAGCATCCTTTAGTTGAAGAACTAGTCATTGATGAACAAAAAAATAAAGTTAATGATTATATCGAAAAAACATCTAAAAAATCAGATTTGGATAGAACTGATCTTAATAAAGATAAAAATGGAGTTTTTTTAGGATCTTATGCAATTAACCCCGCTAATAACAAAGAAATACCAATTTGGATATCGGATTACGTTATTATGGCCTACGGTACAGGGGCGATCATGGCAGTGCCAGGTGAAGATGAAAGGGATTGGGAATTCGCAACAAAATATGATTTACCAATCGTAAGAACGGTAGAGACAAGTAAAGATTTTTCTGGTGGTGCCTATACTGGAGATGGACCAGCTATAAATAGCGAGTTCTTAAATGGATTATATATAGATGAGGCTAAAGAAAAAATGGCCTTATGGCTTGAGGAAAATAAAAGAGGAGAGAGGACAGTACAGTATAAATTGAGAGATTGGTTATTTTCTAGGCAGAGGTATTGGGGAGAGCCAATACCAATTATTCATAAAGACGGAAAGCCCCAAGTGCTTGATGAAACTGTTCTACCTTTAGTATTACCAGATGTTGAAAAATATGAACCAAGCGGAACCGGTGAATCACCATTAGCTAATATTAAAAATTGGGTTGAGGTAAAAGATACTAATGATAATATTATTGGACTTAGAGAGACTAATACTATGCCACAATGGGCAGGTTCATGCTGGTATTATCTAAGATATTTAGATCCGTCTAATGATGAAAAACCGTGGGATTTAGAAAAAGAAAAATACTGGATGCCAGTTGATCTTTATATTGGAGGAGCAGAGCATGCAGTTCTCCATCTTTTATATTCACGATTTTGGCACCATGTATTGTTCGATCTTGGGTTAGTATCAACAAAAGAGCCATTTAAAAAATTATTTAATCAAGGAATGATCTTAGGACAAGATGGTTCAAAGATGAGTAAATCTAAAGGAAATGTAATTAATCCCGATGAAACGGTAGAAGAGTATGGGTCCGATTCAATGAGAATCTATGAGATGTTTATGGGTCCTCTAGATAAGGCAAAGCCATGGAGCACTACCGGTCTTCAGGGCTGCTCACGTTTTATTAAAAAATTATGGTCAATTTTGGTAGATGATGTGGGTCTGTTATCGCAAAACGTTACAGATAAAAAAGATAGCAAAGAAACTCTACAAGCATTTCATATGATGATTAAAAAAGTTTCAAATAACTTGGACCAGCTCCAATTCAACACATGTGTTTCTGAATTCATGATATTTACTAACCACATACAAAAGCTTGAAGCGATCAATAAAGATACAGTTAGATCGTTTATTATTTTGATGAATCCTTTTATGCCGCATCTTGCTCAGGAGTTATGGGAATTGACAGGGGAGATCTCAGAACTTACTTTTGAAGAATGGCCAACCTATGATAAAGAACTTATCGTATCAGATGAGATCATAATCCCTATTCAAATCAATGGAAAAAGACGATCAGAAATTGCTATTGCTGCAGAACAATCTGAAACTGAAGTTATTGAAAAAGCTAAAGCTGATGATAAAATTGCTTCTTACTTAAATAATACAACTATCATTAAAGAAATTTATGTAAAAGGGAAAATACTGAATATTGTAATAAAACAATAATTTTAGGATCTTATATGGCGCAAAATAAAGCAGAATTAACCAGACGTTCATTTCTTAAAAAAAGTAGCGCTACCGCTTCATTATTAACAGTATTTCCCTATTCTACACTAACTACCGCATTGAATATATCCGATGATAATAGAGTATTAGTCATTGGCGCTGGCCTCAGTGGACTATCTTGTGCCTATGAATTAGATCGAGCAGGGTACAATGTGATGATTTTAGAAGCAAAATCTCATCCAGGCGGTCGCGTGAGAACCTATAGAGATTCTTTTGCAGATAATCTTTATGCTGAAATGGGTGCTGAGTATGTTGACAGTTCAGATGAGTATGTTCACCAATATTGCAAGCAATTCGACTTAAGTATTTTACCAGCAAAACAGTATGATGGTATTTATGTAAGAAATAAGCATATGTATATGAAGGATCTTAGATCGGGTAAGGCAAAACTACCTTTTGACGGAACCTTAAAAGGGAAGTTGTTTGGGCAGGAGGTTAAATATATTCAACAATGGATTGATTTAGCTAAAAAAGAAGGTGTAGATAGTGAAAAAATTCAAGCTTTAGATAAGATATCGGTTGAGCAATTATTAAAGCAGGGAGGCGCACCAAAAGATATCATTGAGCTATATACTTATTTGAATGCTACAGAATCCACCGCACTACCATCAAAAATGTCAGCATTATCTATGGTGAAATCTCATGTAAAAACGTCAGGATTTAGCGAAAATACCGTTGAAGGAAGAATTTTAGGTGGTAACGATCAACTTCCAAAAGCTTTTGCTACAAAATTAGGGTCAAAAATAAAATATAATCACGCAGTTGAAAGGGTCGATACCACTCCTGACGGACTGGTAGTGCATTTTTCAACTCAATCAAATAATTATACTATTAAAGGAGCAAAGTGCGTTTTTGCCATTCCAACAACAATCTTAAAAAACATCAAAGTTAATCCAGGATTTTCTAGAGAAAAATCACACTGTATTCAAAATCAGTCCTATGGACATGTTATGAAGATTGCTATGCAATTTCAAAAGCGCTTTTGGGATAGTAATAATTCAATAGGGCAGAGAGTCTTTACAGATACTCCACTTCGAAGAGTGTATCATTTCTCAATAGATCAACCTGGCCCTAGAGGAATCCTGCTATCTTTTACATCAGGTGATGATGCACGTAAGCTAGGTGCTTTATCTGAAAAGAGCCGGATGAAAATAGCTAAACAATCATGTAATGAAATTTGGTCTCAATCAAATGATTGTTGGGAAAATGGTATTTCCAAATATTGGAACGATGATAAATGGATAAAAGCTAGTTA
>Ga0208766_1000903_pt1 | contig 16302 bp, 20 predicted proteins | sample ETN01SmetaG_3_FD_185792 | JGI IMG/M metagenome (GOLD analysis project Ga0208766, IMG submission 185792) | Marine microbial and viral communities from oxygen minimum zone, Eastern Pacific Ocean - ETNP2014F12-01SV263 (SPAdes) (version 2) | ecosystem: Environmental > Aquatic > Marine > Oceanic ... | reverse complement strand
ATATGTTGCGACACTCTTTTGCTACTCACCTGCTTGAATCAAGCCAAGACCTCAGGGGCGTCCAAGAACTTCTGGGTCACGCGAACATTAGTACAACACAAATATACACACACCTTGATTTTCAGCACCTCGCCCAAATATATGATCAAACGCATCCGCGAGCACGCGCTAAGCGGAAAAAATAAAATAGAGTATTTTTGATAATAACAACTGAGAAGTTAATAAAACTGGGGAAAAAAATGGATCAATTTCGAGGCACAACAATTGTTTCTGTTCGTCGTGATAATAAAGTTGCTATCGCGGGTGACGGTCAAGTAAGCCTAGGCAATACCATTATGAAAGGCAACGCAAAAAAAATTAGAACCTTAGCCTCAGGTAAAGTAATAGCCGGATTTGCTGGAGGCACAGCCGATGCCTTTACTTTATTCGAGCTCTTTGAGGGTAAAATGGAACAATATGGAAATTTAACTAGGGCAGCTATTGAACTCGCTAAAGAGTGGCGAACAGACCGTCGTCTGCGCCGCTTAGAAGCCTTGCTTTGCGTTGCAGATGATGAAAGCTCTTTTATAATTTCTGGAAATGGAGATGTAATAGAACCTGAGAATGACATCATGGCTATCGGATCAGGAGGTGCTTTTGCACAAGCATCTGCTCTTGCCCTAATGAAAAATACAAAATTGGATGCCGTTAAAATAGCAAAAGAAGCGCTTAAAATAGCAAGTGAAATCTGCGTATACACCAATAACAATGTAATCGTAGAAGAGTTACCAAAAAAATAATAAAAACGGAACTAAATTATGTCACAAATGACACCAAGAGAAATTGTTCAGGAACTTGATAATCACATCATCGGTCAAAATGAAGCCAAGCGAGCTGTTGCTATTGCACTAAGAAATCGCTGGAGAAGAGCTAATGTGGATGAACCACTTAGAGGCGAAATTACACCAAAAAATATACTTATGATCGGGGCAACCGGAATTGGAAAAACAGAAATATCTCGAAGGCTTGCTAAATTGGCGAAAGCACCTTTTTTAAAAGTCGAGGCCACAAAATTCACTGAAGTGGGTTATGTAGGACGAGAAGTAGACACTATTATCCGAGATCTTGTTGATATTGCGGTAAAAATTACTCGTGAAGCCGAAATGGAAAAAGTCAAGCATCGAGCTGAAGATGCGGCAGAAGAAAGAGTACTTGATGCCTTATTACCTCCTTCACCAAACACAGTTAATCCACCCAATAACAACGACAACAATATGCAAGATACGCGTCAAAAATTTAGAAAAATGCTCAGAGAAGGAAAACTCGATGAAAAAGAAATTGAATTAGAAATTCAAGCTATCCCTGTGGGTATTGAGATAATGGCGCCTCCAGGCATGGAGGAAATGACAAACCAATTGCAAGGGATGTTCCAAAATCTTTCAAACAATAAAACCAAAACTCGTAAATTAAAAGTACAAGATGCGATGAAAATTTTAACAAATGAAGAAGCAGCAAAAATGCTTGATGAAGAAAAATTAAAATCACAAGCAATTGATGCTGTCGAACAGCAAGGAATCGTCTTCATTGATGAGATTGATAAAATTGCCAGACGCTCTGAAGGCATAGGTGCAGATGTTTCTAGAGAAGGTGTACAAAGAGATCTTCTGCCTCTTATTGAGGGCTCAACCATCAATACAAAATACGGCATGGTTAAAACTGATCACATTCTCTTTATCGCATCTGGAGCATTTCATGTATCAAAACCATCTGATCTTATTCCCGAACTTCAAGGGCGCTTTCCGATTAGAGTAGAGCTAAGATCACTTAAGACTGAAGATTTTGTTCGGATTTTAACTGAACCTGATGCCTCTTTAACTACCCAGTATATCGCCTTAATTAAAACAGAAGGGGTTAACTTAAAATTTACAAAAGATGGCGTTCAACGATTAGCTGAAGTTGCTTTCCATGTTAATGAAAATACGGAAAATATAGGAGCCCGCAGACTGCATACCGTCATGGAACGTTTATTAGAGACCGTATCTTTTGAGGCATCAGAAATAGAAGGAAGCAACATAAAAATAGACAAAAACTACGTAAATAAACACTTAGTTGAACTTTCAAAGAATGAAGATCTGAGCCGTTATATTTTATAAAATTAATATAAAGCTTAGCTATTTTCATGGAAAGTGTACCAATAGAAATAAAACTTCGTAAAAAATCGAAGCTTCTTTCAGTTCAATACTCAAATAATGAAACATTAGAATTCTCTTTCGAGTTCCTTAGAGTGCATTCACCATCCGCAGAAGTAAAAGGGCATGGTCCAGATCAAGCGGTACTCCAAATCAATAAAAAAAAGGTTTTAATTAAATCAATAAAACCTGTTGGTAATTATGGTATAAAATTAATTTTTGATGATGGGCATGACACAGGTATTTTTACCTGGAGATTGCTTCAAAAATTAGGAAAAAACAAAGAAAAATTATGGCGGGCATATCTCGACCAACTTAAGTCTTCTGGATATACTCGATAAGATTCGCAAAAAGAGTAACCAATGAATAAAAAAACAACTCACTTTGGATACAAAACCGTAGCCAGAGAAGAAAAAGCTGAGCATGTTAAAGATGTTTTTGATTCTGTATCTCATCGATATGACTTAATGAATGACCTAATGTCAGTTGGCATGCACAGATTGTGGAAGAAATACACAATCGAAAAAGCTAGTGTTCGTTATGGTCAGAATGTACTCGACCTTGCAGGAGGAACAGGAGATCTTGCTAAAGTTTTTGCACACCAAGTTGGTTCAAATGGGCGTGTTGTTCTTGCAGATATAAACTTATCCATGCTAAGAGAAGGTCGAATACGCCTCGTGAATTCTGGGGTAGCAGGAAATCTGTCAATTGTCCAAGTTAATGCTGAGGATCTAGCGTTTAAAAAAAATAGTTTTGATTTAATTACGATAGCATTTGGACTAAGAAATGTTACTGAAAAAGAATTAGCGCTTAAATCAATGTATGAAGCTCTAAAGCCTGGTGGCAAGATGTTAATCTTAGAGTTCTCGAAACCTATTAATATTCTTCAGCCAATGTACAACATATATTCATTCAAAGTTCTCCCATTTCTTGGAGAATTAGTTGCAAAGGATGCTGATAGTTACAGATATCTAGCTGAATCAATCCGCATGCACCCAGACCAAGAGACATTACTTAAGATGATGGAAGATGCAAATTTCGATAGGTGCCGCTACCAGAATCTTAGTGGAGGAATCGTGGCTTTGCATGAAGGGTATAAATTCTGATGAGTGAAATATTTAAGCCTTTATTAGCTTCGATAAATAAACAGATTCAAGAAAAAACTCCCGCATTAAGACTCAGCCAAGATCTTGAAGGTAAGGTTATCTCTATTCAAATTAGAAACACTACTCATAATATTGATTTAATAATGCTATCAAATGAGCTTTGTATACATCCAACCCCCCATGAACACGATGTTCAAATAACCGGCTCTTTACTAACCTTTGTTAGTTTGTTAAAAAATAACCCTGAAGAAGCAGTAAGAGACGGCTTAATAAATTTCGACGGAGATGTTGGAGTTGGGCAAAAATTTCAAAAGCTAATGGGATTCATTAAGCCTGACCTTGAGGAAGAATTATCCTTTTTTGTTGGTGATATCGCAGCGAACGGCATTGGAAAATTTAGTTCAAAAACAAAACGATGGATAAGTAGATCAAAAAATATTCTGGAAGAAAATATTTCTGAATTTCTTCAGGAAGAAAGGAAAATCTTACCCAGTAAATATGAATTTAACAATTTTACAAAAGATTTAAACATACTAAGAGATGATATAGAACGCATCGAAATTAGAATTAAACAAACTCTCCAGAACGATGAATAAGAATATGTCATACATAAAAAATCTTGTCAGGTTATTTGCCATCCAAAAAATTCTTGTTGGTTACCGATTGGATGAACTAATCGATAAGGCATATATTCTTAAGCCATTTAAATATTTATTTATTTTTTTCCCAAAGAAAATTGATAAAAAATCACTTCTAGGTAAACGGCTAAGAAAAGCACTGGAAGAATTAGGACCAATTTTCGTTAAATTTGGTCAAGTAATTTCAACTAGACGAGATCTTCTTCCAAAAGAAATTGCAGATGAACTTGTAAAATTACAAGACCAAGTCCCTCCTTTTCCAAAGAAAGAGGCATTACAAATATTAAAAAAAACATACAACCAACCACTTAAAAAAATCTTTTCAAGAATTGATGCTGAACCGCTTGCGGCTGCTTCAATTGCTCAGGTTCATAGTGCTGCCCTCATGGATGGCACTGAAGTCATAATTAAAGTATTGCGACCAAATGTAAGGAAACTGATAGAACGTGACATCGAAATTTTGTACATTCTTGCCAAGATAATAAAAAAATACTGGAACGAAAGTTCCCAAATGAAGCCAGTGGAAATAGTTCGAGAATATGAGAAAACTGTAACCAACGAGCTGGATTTAAAAAGAGAGGCAGCTAACACAGCCAGATTAAAGAAGAATTTCTCAGAATCTGATTTACTCTATGTTCCTGAAATATACTGGGATTATTGTCATAAAAATATTCTGGTTCAAGAACGTATTAATGGAACCCCCATAAGAGATATAAAAACGCTAAAAAGAAAGAAAACAAACATCAAAGTGTTGGCTGAGAATGGTGTAGAGATATTTTTTACTCAAGTCTTCAGGCATAATTTCTTCCACGCTGACATGCATCCTGGCAATATTTTTGTGCAGCTTGATGATCCTGAAAACCCTAAATATGCAGCTGTTGATTTCGGAATTATTGGAACACTCACAAAAGATGATCAATATTACCTTGCTGAAAATTTCTTGGCTTTTTTTGAAGCAGATTATCGAAAAATTGCGCAACTACATATTGACTCAGGCTGGGTGCCTAGTGATACAAGAGTTGATGAACTTGAGATTGCTATACGCACTGTGTGCGAACCGATCTTTAATAAACCGCTCTCAGAAATCTCTTTTGCCAACGTGCTAATGAGATTATTTGACACAGCAAGACAGTTTAATATGGAAGTGCAGCCTCAATTAATTCTACTTCAGAAAACATTATTCAATATTGAAGGATTGGGACGTGAGTTATACCCTGAATTAGATCTCTGGAAAACGGCATACCCCGTATTAAAAAATTGGATGGACGAGCAAATTGGCATTAGAGCTGTACTCAAAGACTTTCAAAGAAATATTCCTTTATTGAGACAAACCGCACGTGACTTTCCTAAAATCTTAAACCAACTCACTAAACAAACATCAGAAAGTAATGCTCATAAAAAAAGACTGACAAAAATACAAAACCGGCTATTAGAACAAAAGAATCAGATATTTTTCTTAGGTATAGGTATAACCTCTATTACTTCTAGTGCATTAATACATCTATTAGGATCGCTATCTTGGCCGACTTATATTCTTGCAGCGATTGGTGTCTATTGCTTTTACAAAGGCAGGCCTAAATAAGTGCGAACAATCAAAAGTTTTGTAAAACGAAAAGGCAGGATAACGCCAGGTCAGAATTTTGCAATTAAAGAATTATGGCCGAAATACGGTATCGATTATTCTGAAAATATTTTAAATCTAAATGCTTTATTTAATAATAATTTTCCAGTTCATTTGGAAATCGGTTTTGGCGATGGAGATATGCTTGTTTCGCAAGCATGTTTAAATTTAAATACAAATTTTCTCGGTATTGAGGTGCATGAGCCGGGCATTGGTCATTGCCTACTTCAGATTGAAAAAAATAATTTAGATAATGTAAGAATTGCATCTCAGGATGCGATTGATGTGATCGCTTTTCAAATACAAGACAATTCTCTGCATCAAGTGAGTCTCTATTTTCCTGACCCATGGCCTAAAAAAAGACACCATAAGCGTCGCTTACTTCAAAGAAAATTTCTTGATCTTATATACAAAAAATTAGTCAAAGGTGGAACTCTTTGTATTGCTACAGATTGGAAAAACTATGCCGAGCATATTGATTTAATTATTAAAGAGAATAGTAATTTTTCTATAATCAAAAGAGTTGAACATGACGGCAAAGCATGTGTGGATCGGCCACAAACAAAATTTGAGAAGCGAGGCTTAAAACAAGGTCATCACATTTGGGATTGGGTAATAAAAAGAAAGTAACTTTTACAAACCCTCTGGACAACAAACCAATACTCTGCCATTACGAATAAAACATTCTATTTTTGTTAATTTCTTTCCCTTGCAAGGTCCTAAAACACATAAGCCACTCTCAATATCATAAATAGCACCATGAGATGCGCAAATTATCTGATTCTTATCAAAGGTTAAAAATTCATTTGGTTGCCAATTCAGTTGATGACCGGCATGCATACAATAATTCTGATAGGCATAAATATTATCCTTATAATGCACAACAAACCCCCTAAAAGGCCAGTCGCCCTCTTCACTTGAAAATTCTCTTGATCCGGGATCTTCAATATCACTCAAAGCAGCTACATCCAATTCTATAATTTGCTTCTCTTTCATCCTTATTTCACAATTTTTTCATCGTATTGCTTTGCGACCATTACCGAAAGGATAATGGCAGGAATCCCAAGTAGTGCTGCATAGATAAAGAACCCGAACCAGCCCGTAGATTCTTGAACATTTCCAGAAAATCCAGCCACAAATTTACCTAAGAAAGTGCTCACAGAAGTGAATAACGCATATTGTGTCGCTGTAAATGATAAATTAGTAAGGCTAGAGAGATAAGCAATAAAAACTGTGCCAGCAAAACCCATGGCAAAATTATCAGCACTAATGGTAATCGTTAACATACCAAGATTTGGACCAATAAGCGCCATTATGGCGAAAAATAGATTGGTGCTAGCAATTAAAACGGTGGCAGCAATTATGCATCGGGATAAACCATATTTCAAAATTGCTGTTGCTCCTAATGCCGTTCCCAGAAGAGAAACCCACAGTCCATAAAATTTTGCAACACTGGCGATTTCAGTTTTTGAGAATCCTATATCCAAAAGAAATGGACTGGCTAAAATCCCTAAAACATAATCACTGATTCTGAAGCATGAGATAAAAAGCAAGAGCAATATGGCTTGTTTGCCATAGCGACTAAAAAAGTCTGCAAATGGCTCGATCACTGCCATATGGAACCATTCTTTGATTCGTTGTTTCTCTGATAGAGATAAATCAATAATTCTTTCTTTATGCTCAGGTTCATTGCAATAGAGAGTAGTGAGAATCCCGACTAACATGCACGCAGCCATGATCTTATAGCTGATAGACCAGGATCCATATTCAGCCAAGAGAAATGCGCCAGCAGTTCCAACAGCAATGGCAACTCTATATCCATATTGATATGCAGCCGCTAGAAGGCCTTGCATCTTAATCTCGGCTATTTCAATTCTGTAAGCATCTAACACTATATCTTGTGTCGCTGATAATAAAGCCACAGCTATTGCAACAAAGGTAAAAGCACTTAATGCATACAATGGATCGATATTAGATAAAATAAATAATGAACAACCAATCCCTATCTGCGACAAAAACAGCCAAGATCGTCTTCTGCCCAACCAAGAGCTCAATATAGGTATTTTTAATGAATCTACCAAAGGTGACCATAGAAATTTAAAGCTATAAGCAAAACCCAACCAGGCGAAGGTACTTATAGTGCTGCGCTCAATATCAGCTTCTTCAAGCCATCCAGTTAAAGTCGAATAAACTAATGGAAACGGCAATCCTGCAGAAAATCCAAGCAAGAAAATGGTTACAACTTTTTCTTGTAAGTAAAAACGCCATCCTTGTTGTTCCTCAGAATTGTTTATTATATTTTGAGCTGTCAAGTCACAAACTCCAGTCGTAATTTAATGTCAGTGGTGCATGATCGGAGAAACGTTCATTCTTATAAATATCTGCTTTTATTATTCTTTTATCTAACCCTGGTGTAACAATTTGATAATCAATACGCCACCCTACATTTTTTTCCCAAGCTCGGCCACGATTTGACCACCACGTATACTGATCATGCTCTTTATTTATTGATCGAAAAGCATCGATATACCGATGATCATCAATTATATGTGTAAGCCATGCTCGTTCCTCGGGCAAAAACCCAGAATTCTTTCTATTGGCACGCCAATTTTTCAAATCAATCTCATGATGAGCTATATTCCAGTCACCACACAAAACATATTCAGAATGACGCCTTCTTAGTTTCACTAAATGTGATTCGAATGCTTCGAGACATTTCATTTTGAAACTTTGCCTTACCTCTCCGGATGAACCGGAAGGCAAATACACTGAAGCAACATTAATTGAGCCCAGTCGCACCTCAATATAACGCCCTTCATCATCAAATTCTTTATCGCCAATACCAAAAATAACTTTTTTAGGTTTGTAACGAGAGTATATTGCGACACCGCTATACCCTTTCTTTAAAGCATCATGGTAATAGCAAAAATAACCTTTAGGCCTAAAGCAATCATCCTCCAGTTGCCATTCTTGAGCCTTTGTCTCCTGGATACAAACCACATCAGCATTCTGATTCTTAAGCCATTCGAAAAAACCTTTCCTAGAAGCAGCTCTAATGCCATTAGTATTGATGCTAATAATTTTGAACAACAACTAATCCTTTTACTTGTATCTCAATGTATAAACCTGTTTACTAACAATCCTACTCACATAGACATATAATAGAAATAATGATTAAAATTATTTCATATAATATTAAAGATTAATAATAATCTAAATCACATGGAAGAATACAAAAGAAATTTCCTTGAATTAGCCATAAAGCAAGGTGTTCTTACTTTTGGAGAATTTACCTTAAAATCTGGCAGAAAAAGTCCTTATTTCTTTAATGCGGGTTTATTTAATACAGGTCAAGCCGTCGCAGAGCTGGGTCAATACTATGCAAATGCCATTATAGAGTCTGGAATTGAATTTGATATGATATTTGGACCAGCTTATAAAGGTATACCGCTGGCAGCGCTATCAACGGCAGCGCTCGCCGAACATCATCAAATAAATAAACCATTTTCCTATAACAGGAAAGAGAAAAAAAACCATGGCGAAGGTGGAGTTATTGTTGGGGCCCCACTAAACGGTCATGTATTGATTATTGATGACGTAATTACTGCTGGTACAGCTGTAAAAGAAGCATTCAATTTAATCGAGAATTCAAATGCAAAGGTTGCCGGGTTGATCGTTTCAATAGATAGACAAGAAATAGGTGCAAACGGAAAATCAACTATTCAAGAACTGCAAGACAATTTTAATATACCAGTTGTCAGTATCGCCAAACTTGATGATCTTATTGAACTAATTAAAATATCGGATGACTTAAGAGTCCACTTAACATCAATAATTAAATACCGACAACAATTTGGAATCACAACTTAATCGCTCTAATGATTTGTAGTTCGTCAACTGCTTAAAAATGCCAACTAAAGCTTCGCAAAACTCATCCAGCTATGTAAGCCATCTAGAATGTTCCCTGACCGGACAACGCTATAGTCACGATCGGATGCGCGGTTTATCTGATGGCAATGCTCCGTTATTAGTGCGATATTTTCTAGATAAAATTTCCGAGGCTGTTAGTAAAGACGCTCTTATTCAACGTAATCCTGATATCTGGAGGTGGCGTGAGTTTTTGCCTCTTCCTCTAGAAATGGAGCCCGTATCACTCGGGGAAATCGAAACACCTCTGATTGCGTTTAGTAAGTTGCCACGCGTATTTATTAAGGACGAAGGGCGTCTCCCCACCGGATCCTTTAAAGCACGCGGAATGGCTGTGGCTGTGTCCATGGCAAAGTATCTTAATGAAAGCGGCCTTGTGGTTCCGACAGCTGGAAATGCTGGGTCAGCGGCGGCGGCCTATGGTGCAGCTGCAGGTATGCCGACACATGTCTATGCCCCAATCGATACACCAGCTGTTATGCTGCAGGAAATCGAGTTTCATGGAGCTCAATGCCATCATGTTGATGGCCTTATTGATCGATGTGGACAACTAGCACACAAAGCTGCTGTTGAAAACAGATTGCATGATCTGTCTACTCTGGCTGAACCCTATCGGCTGGAAGGTAAAAAAACTATCGGCTTTGAGCTTGCGCTTCAATTCAACTGGTCTTTGCCAGACGTGATCTATTATCCAACCGGCGGTGGTACTGGATTTATTGGTATGTGGAAAGCCTTTGATGAACTTGAGGCAATCGGCTGGATCGATTCTAGACGGCCACGCATGGTTTCGGTACAGGCGTTAGGATGCAATCCTATCCAACAGGCATTTGAAGGGGGTCACAAAGATATTATGACGGGATTTGCCCCGGTTGATACTATTGTTCCAGGTGTGCGTGTTCCAAAGCCACTAGGAGGGCGCCTCATTCTTTCAGTTCTGCAAGCATCCGGTGGGCATGCACGCGCAGTTTCCGATGACGCAATAATTGAATGCCGAGAACAGCTTGCCAGATCGGAAGGCATTAATCTTTGCCTCGAAGGTGCGGCTTGTCATGTTGCATATCTTTCTGACCTGGAAAGTGGAACCGTTGATCGTGATGAAACTGTAGTCATCTTCAATACGGCGAATGGCCTGAAATGGCCAATGCCAGAGCTAAGACCTACCTGAATGCCCAAAACCGCCTTCACCACGAACGGTTTCTTCGAACTCATCGACCACATCAAACGTTACCCTTTCAACAGGAATAAATACCATTTGAGCAATTCGCTCTCCAGGCTTTATAACATAAGTATTCTTACTTCGATTCCAACAGGAAATAAAGACTTGTCCTTGATAATCAGAATCTATTAATCCTGTAAGATTACCCAAAACTAGTCCATGTTTATGCCCTAATCCTGATCTTGGAAGTAACACGGCGGCTAATTTATTATCGGCTATATAAATAGCTAAACCAGTGGGAATTAATGCAGTTTCTCCAGGCTCAACCTCGAGCTCATCATCGATGCACGCACGCATATCCATGCCCGCTGAACCATCAGTTGCTAAATGAGGTAACGGTATAACATCTCCAATTCTTGGATCTAATATTTTTAACTGAATGGATCTCAAGATATCCTCATGGATTAACAAATCGATGTAACATTGGATAGAGTGGAATCGGACTCTTGATCTTTATTTAAAAATCTTTCAGCTATTAACTCCACTAGGTGCTTTGCTAATTTCCGTTTCTGAAGTTTTTCAAAAACTTTTTCACCATGCTTCCAAAATACATGCACAGCATTTTCATCCTGGTCAAAACCTTTGTGCGGACCAACTTCATTCGCAATGATTAAATCTAAGGACTTTTGATTGAGTTTATCTAAAGCATATTCTTTAAGATTTTCAGTTTCTGCAGCAAACCCAACCGAAAAAGGAGATTGCTTCATATTTGATACCGAAGCAAGAATATCCGGAGATTTAACTAAATTTAATGTTAATTTCTCATCTTTTTTCTTAATCTTTTTCTTGCAGGTGTTCTCAGTTTGGTAATCTGATACTGCGGCTGATGAAACAAATATATCAACACCAACAATATTGTCGTGAACTGCTTTATGCATTTCCTTTGCTGATTCAACAGCAATGCTTGTTATTCTTTTTGGTGCAGTTAAATTAGTTGGTCCGGTCACCAACAAGACATCTGCACCTTTTTCAATGAATTCAGATGCCAGTGCATAACCCATCTTTCCTGAACTTCTATTAGAGATATATCTTACCGGATCAATAGCTTCACGCGTTGGTCCAGCAGTAATCATGATTTTCTTACCTTTTAAAGGAGCATCAATATCAATAACTTGATTAAATAAAAAATCAACTATAGCTAATGGCTCAGGCATACGTCCAAAACCAATTTCACCACAAGCTTGTTCGCCAAATTCCGGATCAATGACTTGCACTCCACGTTTCTGAAGCGTTTTTTTATTTTCTTGTACTGAAATATTATCCCACATGACATGATTCATAGCTGGAGCAATTACTATTGGTGATTTTGTTGCTAAACATAGAGTAGTTAGCAAGTCTTCTGCCGAACCTTGAACAAGTTTAGCCATGAAATTGGCGGTCGTTGGAGCAATTAATATGCAATCAGCCCACCGAGCTAATTCAATATGACTCATGGCTGCTTCAGCTTCTTTGTCCCACAGAGACGATCTAACAGAATTAGATGAAACTGCTTGCAATGTTGTTTCGGTTACGAACTCTTTTGCACTCTCAGTTAAGACAACCTTTACAGACATACCTCGCGCGCGCAGCCGCCTAACCAGATCAGGTGATTTATAAGCTGCTATACCGCCAGTTATACCAAGTAAGATATTCTTCATAATCTATTACAAGTAATTCCATTAATAATTAATCGCAAGCTTATACGTTACAGGGCACTCATTTCCAGTAAAAATTAAGAAATAATTGTTAAAACATAAGTATAATCTTATATATTAAGGGCCTATAATAGAAGTATATACAAAGAAGCTCATCGTAAAATATTGTGCTGAACCTTGATTAGATAGCCATGTGCTGGTATAAAGTTGCGCTGCTTATCAGTTAAACGCTATTCTTTGTAAAAAATTAGCAAGAGAATTATCATGTCAAAGATTTGTCAAGTTACAGGAAAACGCCCAATGAGTGGAAACAATGTTTCACATGCTCACAATAAGACTCGACGACGTTTTTTACCTAACCTTCAATACAAGAGATTTTGGCTGGAAAAAGAAAAGCGTTACATTAAACTTAGAATTTCTCAAAAAGGACTAAGACTTATTGATAAACTAGGCTTAGAGAAAGTTTTAGAAGATTTACGTGCCAAAGGCCACCGTGTCTAACAAACAAGGATACTAACTATGAGAGAAAAAATAAGACTTGTCTCAAGTGCTGGCACAGGACATTTTTATACTACTGATAAGAATAAACGCGTGCATCCAGAAAAAATGGAAACAAAAAAGTATGACCCAACTATACGCAAGCACGTTCTGTATAAAGAAGCCAAAATAAAATAACTCAAGAAGTTAACCGTTAATGTCATTTCCTGATGTGCGTATTCTTAAAGAATACATTCGCAATTTCGTTGCGTATTTTTTTGGTTTACTGATTATCACATACTAGTAATTGCTATACTGAAACCCTATGCCTGAGTTACCCGAAGTTGAAACAACCAAAATTGGTATAACTCCTTGGGTCGTAAATAAAGAAATTACTGACGTTATAATCCGTGAAAAGCGTTTACGTTACAAAATACCCGGTAATATTAAAAAACAGTTAATCAATAAGAGAATTATCTCTGTTAAACGGCGTGCTAAGTATTTATTAATCAACTTTTCTCATGGGAGCGCTATCATTCATCTAGGTATGTCTGGAAGTTTACGTATTATCAAAACTAATGAGCCGGCTCGCAAACACGATCATTTCGACATTGTATTTATTGACGATACCGCTCTGAGATACAGAGATCCAAGACGATTCGGGGCATTTTTATGGAGCGAAAACCCTTTATCTCATAGATTATTAATAAAGCTTGGACAAGAACCACTGCAGGAAAAATTCACTGGTGAATATTTATGGAAAGAAGCTAAAAATCGAAGAATTACAATAAAACAATTTATTATGAATGCCAATATTGTTGTTGGTGTTGGAAATATTTATGCAAGCGAATCTCTTTTCCTTGCTGGTATCAACCCTAATCGGAAAGCAAATCGGATATCAAAAAAACGCATGGAGGGATTGGTTCAAGCCATAAAACTTATACTCAATGACGCAATAAAAGCAGGTGGTACCACCCTGCAAGACTTTTATATGAGTGATGGCAGCGCAGGTTATTTTAAACAAAAATTAAAAGTTTACGGTCGTGAAAAACACCCTTGTGTCTCTTGTAAATTTCCCATATCAATGAAAGTTATAGGGCAACGATCAACTTTTTACTGCAAGAAATGTCAAAGCTAATCTTCTTTTCTATTAAAACGATCCACTAAAATCTTCTCAACTGCTGGAGAAACAAAACCACTGACACTCCCACCCATGGTGGCTATTTCTCGAACTAGGCTGGATGTAATAAATGCATACTCAGTTGGTGTTAGGAATGCCGTTTCAATATCTTTTGCTAAATAACGATTCATATTTGCTAATTGCAATTCATACTCAAAATCCGATACTGCCCGCAACCCTCTCACAATCACTTTTACATCATTAGCAGCTGCAAAATCCACCGTTAATCCAGAATAATCACAAACCTCAACATTTTTAATATCTTGCAATACTTCTTTAGCCATGTTCACGCGCTCGTCTAATGAGAACATTGGATTTTTTTCCGGATTTGCAGCAATTGCAACAATTACTGTATCGAAAATCTTAGCGGCACGAATTGCTAACTCTCTGTGACCAAGAGTCATAGGATCGAACGTACCTGGATACATTGCTTTTACTGTCATCTAATAATCCTCATTCCAATTGTACTAATTAAATAACTTTTATTAGTGCAAAACAAACATTACCTGTATTTTTTTTGTGACTCACTGTCCAACCTTCTGGTAAATCAGGGAAGGCATGATTGGATTCAAATTCCACATAAACTAGTCCGCCAGGAGATATCCAATTACCATCATTCAATAATCTCAGTGTATCGTTTAATATATTTTCAGAAAACGGTGGATCTAAAAATACCAAATCAAATACTTCTGGTTCTCTCGGATTTAAATATTTAATAGCATCTCGTTTAAAAATATACGTATTTTCAGCGTTTAATGCATTTGCCGTCTCTTTTATTAATTTTATTGCAGATTCTGACTGATCAATAAAAGTACAGAGTTTAGCGCCACGTGATAAAGCCTCAAAGCCCAAGCTTCCTGTGCCCGCATAAAGATCCAGGCATCTGGTCCCTATAATATTCGTTGCTAGCCAGTTAAATAAGGTTTCTCTAATGCGTTCTGATGTAGGTCGCAATCCTTCTACATCAGCAACTTTTAGTAATCGATTACGCCATTTTCCGGCTACAATTCTTATCCGGCCGGGATAATCGTTAGGTGATGATTTATTTTTTTTTCTAGGCATAATCTAACTCAATCTTTTATATAATAAATTAATTAATAATTAGAAACATCATATTGATTGATAATGAATGATCATACAGAAAACAAGCCAGCAAGTTTTTTTTCGAAATTGCGCAATGCTATTGGAGGCAAAAAAAGCTCTGTTGCTGATAATTTACTAGGCTTATTCAATAAAAATAAAGTTGATGAAGAGCTTATCGAAGATATTGAGTCTCAGCTTATTATGGCTGACATTGGCATTGAAACCACTGAAAAAATAATTAGCAATCTCACCAAAAACTTAAAAAGAAACATTGATAATGCAGATGATGTAAAAGTAAATATAAAAGAAATAATGCTGTCTATCCTCGAGCCAGTCGATGCTCCACTTATCGTTAAAAAAAATAAGGATCCTTTCGTGATTCTTATGGTTGGTGTTAATGGAGCCGGTAAAACAACTTCTATAGGTAAATTATCTCAAACTTTTTCATCGCAAAATTTTTCGGTGATGATGGCTGCTGGAGATACGTTTAGGGCTGCAGCAATTGAACAATTAGAAATTTGGGGCGAGAGAAGCAATGTTGAAGTTATTTCCCAAGAATCAGGTGCCGATCCAGCGGCTGTTATTTTTGATGCGTATGCATCAGCTAAAGCAAAAAATATAGATGTGTTGTTAGCCGATACTGCTGGTCGCCTACATACACAAAAAGGTTTGATGGATGAATTAATAAAAATAAAAAAGATACTAAATAAACAGTCCTCAGAAGCGCCGCATGAAATCATGTTAGTGCTAGATGCCAGTCTTGGTCAAAATGCATTAATTCAAGCTGAGAAATTTAATGAGGCACTTGGAATAACAGGCCTAATTATCACAAAGCTCGATGGCAGCGCTAAAGGAGGGATTTTATTAAGCGTTGCAGACAAGCTAAAGATACCAATTCGTTTTATCGGAATTGGTGAAAAAGCCGAAGACATGCAAGAATTTGACCGACAACAATATGTAAATGCTTTACTCAGTTTTCCTGAAATTGATTAAATTCAGTTAAGATTTACAAATAATCTAAATTTACGCATATTTACGTATAAATTTTGATTACCTTCCACTTGTTTTGGACAGTCAATATAGATATAAGTTACTGTTTTTATTGTATATTTTAATAATGATAACTCTTTTTTATGTTTTTTTATTAGCACTCTTAATATCAGACTGCTAAAATTGCTATGTTATTGATAAATAAAAGATAATGATTTATGGACATAGCTTTACCAAAAGTAAATTATGATTTAATACAGGC
>Ga0208766_1000902_pt1 | contig 16303 bp, 12 predicted proteins | sample ETN01SmetaG_3_FD_185792 | JGI IMG/M metagenome (GOLD analysis project Ga0208766, IMG submission 185792) | Marine microbial and viral communities from oxygen minimum zone, Eastern Pacific Ocean - ETNP2014F12-01SV263 (SPAdes) (version 2) | ecosystem: Environmental > Aquatic > Marine > Oceanic ... | reverse complement strand
TTCCCCAACTACCTTGTTTACTTACTTCTCTCATTTAATAAATCCTTTCTTCTATTGAAAATTATCTTTCTAAATAATGGAATTTGTCCAATTTTATATACTCTATAAATCGTTGCGTTTTGGAGTTTTTGACCATCGTTATTCTTTTACTCCCATAGTATGTTTATTTGGAAGGTTGGATTGAGAACAGTCAGAAAAATAAAATCTAGAACCATCATCACTAAAAGTTATTTCATAAGAACTAAAGTCATCTCCTTTGATACATGAACAATTATCAAGTGAAGAATCGGACCAATTCGCTTTAAAATATTGATACTCTTTTCACATATAAAATGTAAGATGATAATCTCTAACTTATATAGTTTTTCTGTAACTTGTATAGTTAGGAAAAAGAAAGGGTTTATAGACGGTAACTTATACTTCTAACTTGTAGTGTCAACCCTAAAACCTTGAATTATTCTACGGTAACGCTCTTTGCTAAATTTCTTGGCTGATCTATATCGCACCCTCTTAATACAGCTAGATGATATGCTAAAAGCTGGAGCGAAACAGATGCTAAAATGGGAAATACCTTTGGATGGGTCGAGGGAACATCAATTAAATAATCTGAAACTTTTTCAAGTTCGGTTGTTCGCTTATTGGTTACAGTAATAATTACACCTTTTCTTGCTTTCACTTCTTGGATATTTGATAAAACCTTATCAAAAGTATTATCGTGCGGAGCTAAACAAACTACAGGCATTTTTTCATCAATAAGAGCTATGGGCCCATGCTTCATTTCAGCAGCAGGATACCCCTCAGCATGAATGTATGAGATCTCTTTTAGTTTTAATGCACCTTCAAGCGCTACTGGGTAATTCAACCCGCGTCCTAGATAAAGAAAATTATCTGCTAATACTGTTGATTTTGCAACTTCAATTATTGCGTCAGTATTAGTAAGGATAGTTTCAACTTGACTACCAATATTCATCAGTGCTTGGGCAAATTTTTGACCAACTGATGATGATAGTCCACTTTTTCTTCCAAAGCACAATGACAGCAAGAATAGAACGGCTACCTGAGAAGTAAAAGCTTTAGTTGATGCCACTCCAATTTCAGGGCCTGCATGCGTATATATTCCGCAATCGGTTTCTCTAGCTACAGAAGACCCAACCACATTGCAAATGCCAACTGTGAGCGCTCCATAGTCTTTAGCTTTTTTGATTGCAGCTAGCGTATCAGCGGTTTCCCCGGATTGAGATATACCAATCACAACTGTTTTGGGGTTTACAATTGGCTTTCTATACCGAAATTCTGAGGCATGTTCAACATGCACAGGGATTCCTGCGTATTCTTCAATCAAATACTTGCCCATTAATCCCGCGTGCCAAGATGTTCCGCATGCGGTAATATAAATCCTATGAGCATCCTGGATTCTACCCATTTGATCTCTTATCCCACCTAAATGAGCGGTCCCATCTTCTGGGTCAATGCGCCCTCGCATAGTATCTTGAATAGTAAATACCTGTTCGTGTATTTCCTTTAACATAAAATGCGAAAACTCACCTTTTTCTATTTCTTCTATACTAAACTCTATTTCGGTTGTTTCGCGATTAACAATAGTATCATCTTTCATCGATCTGATAGAATACCCATTCTTAGTAATTGTCACTATCTCGGCTTCATCTAAAAAAATTACGTTCCTAGTATGTTCAACGATCGGGGATGCATCACTTGCAATAAAATATTCATCTTCGCCTACCCCTAAAACGAGAGGGCTTCCATGCCTTGCAGCAACTAACTTATCAGGCTCATCTGCGCAGAATGCAACTATACCGTATGTACCTATCACCTGTTTTAATGCTGCTTCAACAGCTTGTTCAAAATTTAATCCATCGGCATAATATATATCTGAAATTAAATTAACAAGGGCCTCCGTATCAGTATCGCTTTCAAACTTAAACCCTTTCCTTGTTAAGACTTCTTTGAGGGTTGAGTAGTTTTCAATAATCCCATTATGGATAAGAAAAATTTTTCCAGACTGATCCTGGTGCGGGTGGGCATTGATATCGTTTGGCTCACCATGAGTTGCCCATCTCGTGTGACCGATACCAATTGAACCTCGCAATGGGCTTTCATCAATTTTTTTATCTAATTCAATAACCTTACCGGCTTTTTTAATAGATTGTATTGAGCCATTATCAATCAAAGCAATTCCCGCCGAATCATATCCTCGATACTCAAGCCGTTTTAATCCATCAATTAAAATAGGAACTGCATCTTTTTTACCGTAATAACTAACTATTCCGCACATAAATTTCTTTCATTAGACACTTCAAATTTACTCAACTAATTCACTAAATAACTGTGATTTATATCAAGTTCTATTCCCACTCAATAGTCCCTGGAGGTTTAGAGGTAATATCATATACGACTCTATTAATTCCCTTCACTGAATTAACAATTTTATTTGAAACCTTCGCTAAGGTTTCATCGGGAAATCTAAACCAGTCAGCGGTCATGCCATCAGTGCTTGTTACAGCTCGCAGTGCCAATAAATTTTCATAAGTTCTTTGATCACCCATTACGCCAACTGTTTTCACAGGAATCAATACTGCAAATGCCTGCCATATTTTATCATATAAATCATCTTCGTATAATGTATCAATATATACTTGATCTGCCTCCTGCAAAATACCGACCCGTTCTTTGGTAATATCTCCAATTATTCTCACAGCTAACCCTGGACCTGGAAAAGGATGTCGTTGTACAAGATCATCCGGTAGTCCAAGCTCAAGCCCGACATTGCGAACCTCATCCTTAAAAAGCTCACGAAGTGGTTCTATTAATTTAAAATTCATATCCTCAGGAAGGCCTCCAACATTATGATGGCTTTTTATCGTATGCGATTGATGACCAGCTCCAATACCGCTTTCAATAACATCGGGGTATAAAGTGCCTTGAGCTAAAAATTTGATGTCACCAAAATTTTTTGAAATTCTTTCAAATGATTCAATAAACTGATTTCCAATAATTTTTCTTTTTTCTTCAGGGTCAATAATATTTTTTAATTTAGAAAGAAAAACTTCAGATTCATCATAGCAGTGAATATTTAACCCCAAACCTTTTTTTAATGAAGAAATACATTTTTCAGATTCATTTTTTCGCATCAACCCATGGTCAATCAATACTGCAATAGATTGATCACCGATCGCCTTGTGAATCAGGGCAGCTGATACTGTCGAGTCTACACCGCCACTCACTCCGATAATAAGCTTTTGATTGCCTACTTCATTTTTTATTTTTAATACTTGGTCATCAATAAAATTACTTGCCGTCCAATCTGTAGCGCATTTCGCAATATTAATTAAAAAATTTCTAAGGATGTCAGATCCATGCTCAGTGTGAGCTACTTCAGGGTGAAACTGAGTAGCAATTCGCGTAGAATCTTCGTTTGAAATTGCAGATATAATTTCATTAGAAGATCGTGCTAATACTTTCCAGCCAGAAGGCAATTTAGTAACCTGATCCATGTGACTCATCCATACATTGATTTTTGATGGAATATTTGAAAATATTTCATGTGAACTATCAATAGATAATTCTGAAAAGCCATATTCACCTTTTTCTTTAGCTTCTACAGATCCTCCGTAGTTATGAGCTAAAAGTTGCAATCCATAACATATTCCAAAAATAGGAACTGGAAGATTTAATATTTTTGGATCAATAATTAATGCATTTTCTTCAAATACGCTAGAGGGGCCACCTGATAGAATTATTGCTGCTGGCTTTGCTGCTTCAACTTCACGCAGTGTAATATCATGAGGGACAATTTGAGAATAAATATTGTGTTCTCTAACTCGTCTAGCAATTAATTTTGTGTATTGTGATCCAAAATCAAGTATTATGACACCGTTTGCCTTCATATCAATTAATCAATTTCCCATTTATTTAATTCTTCCATAAAATCATAATTTGTTTGGACTGAATGAACAGGAGTAATGCTAATGTATCCATTTTTTACTGCAATTCTATCACAATCGATGGAAGTATCAGGGTCATTATGATTAGCTGTTAACCAGTAATATGTAGATCCTCTTACATTATCAATTTTTTCAAATTGGTCGGTAAAATACATTGACCCCTGTTTAGTTATTCTATATCCCTTAAACTCTTTTATAGGGATACTGGGTACAGTAACATTCAATAGTGTATCATTTGGTAATCCATATTTTAGAACAGATTTCACTACATCAATAGATGCTTTTTTAGCTCCAGTAAACTCAAAATCGCTTACACCATCAAGGCTTACAGCAATGGAATTTATTCCTCTAAACGAACCTTCTCTAGCTGCTGATACAGTGCCAGAATAAAGAATGCTCTGGCCAACATTTGATCCAGGATTAATGCCAGAAACTAATATATCAGGTTTTTTATCCATAACTACGCTTACTGCAAATTTTACTGAATCAGCAGGTGTTCCGTCAATGGCAAATCCAGAAAGGCCGCATGATAAATTAATTTCTTCAGATTGCAATGGTCTTGAAATAGTAATCGCTTGCCCAACGCCACTATTTTCTGATTTTGGAGCTACCACGGTAGTTTCACCAATTTCAGACATTGCTTCCCAAAGAGCTTTTATCCCATCAGAAAAAATACTATCATCGTTTACAATTAATATTGAAGGGGGAGGCATTAGGATAAAAAATCAATCAGACTTGATATTTTATTTTTCATTTCAACTCGAGGCACTATATGATCAATAAAGCCTTTCTCTAAAAGAAATTCTGATGTTTGAAATCCCTCGGGGAGGTCTTCTCCGATTGTCTGCTTAATTACCCTTGGGCCGGCAAACCCAATCAATGCTCCGGGCTCAGCTAAAATTATGTCTCCTAGCATACCAAAACTCGCTGTGACTCCACCCGTAGTTGGGTCAGTTAAAATAGGAATAAATAATCCCCCATCTTCATGAAATTTAGCGAGCTTTGAGCTAGTCTTCGCTAACTGCATTAACGATAAAGCTGACTCTTGCATTCTTGCGCCACCTGAAGAGCAAACAAGAATAAATGGTAATTTATTTTTTCTTGCTCTTTCAATGCATCGTGAAACAATCTCTCCAACAGCAGAGCCCATACTGCCCCCAATAAAGGCAAAATTCATAACGCCAACAATTACTTTATGCTTATCTATTTTTCCTTCAACACAACTTATTGCATCATTTTTGCCGGTTTTTTCTATCGCATGATTAAGTTGGTCGGAATATTTTTTTTCTGCGGCAAAGTCTAGAATATCTAATGATTTAATATCAGCAAATAATTCCTTTGAGCTCTTGCCATCGATTAATAGATCAAAATATATCTCTGGGGTCATTCTAAAATGATGACCACACTGCCTGCATACAAAAAAGTTTTTTTCTAACTCAGGTTTGTATTGTATCTCTAAGCAAGATGGGCACTTAGTCCAAAGGCCGCTAGGTATATCTTTTTTAGTAGCATCTGGGGAAATATTTTTATCTTTTCTACTAAACCAAGCCATATTTCTTATTTTTTCTTAACATGAAGATAGCATTTGACCCATCAGAGTAATATCTATCTTTTCTATCTACCTCTTCAAAGCCCAAATCTATATATAATTTTATAGCTGGCAAATTAGCTTCTTTTACCTCTAAAAAAACATTAGTATCGTTCTTATCTTTTTCAAGTATGTTCATGAGGAGCAATCTTCCATAACCTTTATGTTGATATGGAATATCAATAGCAAGATTAATAATATGATTATCATCAAAAATTTTTCTCTGGAAAATATAGCCAATTATTTTTTTATTAATTTCAAGAACTGATACTTCAGAATGCTCTTGATCGTTCAATTCTGATTCTATTAAATCAATTGACCAATAGTCGTTGAAAACCTTTTTTTCAATATAGTAGATTTTATTTAAATCATTGATAGTTGCTAGCCTAATGTTCATTTTAACCTATCTCAAAGGGGGAAATATAATTAGAGGCTAATGTATAGGGCTCATTTGATCTCCATATTTCATAATTTTTTATTGCTAATTCTCCTACCATAGCTGCGGAAGGATGTATAGAAGGATAATTCTTGGAATTTGATAAATTGTCGCAACCATACTGAACAGCATTTTGACTATGGTCTAATTCTTTCCACGGACTAGCCCTTGGATCATTTACAGGCTTCCTATTAATAAATTTTTGGAAATAAACAATATCTCGATGAGAGTATAAATATACAAAATAATCATCGAATTTTATTATTGGATCATTTGCAATTACCTCTAATGTAGGTACAGGAACTAAAGGAATATTTAATGCATATGCGAGACCTTTTGCAAAACCCAATCCGATTCTTAGTCCAGTAAATGATCCAGGTCCAATAGAGATTGCAATTGCATCAATAATGCCCTGACTGAACATAGGGGTTTTTTGGATTTCTTCATAAAAGATGGGCAGCTGCTCAGAATGTTTTTTGGGAATTGATTTTTCTATTAAAATTTTACATTGGTCTTCGTAGAAAAAAGAGATTCCACACCAATCGGTGGTAGTATCAATCGCTAAAAGATTCACGTATCACCCTACTATCTTTACAAGTCTAGTTTCGGGAAATTGTTGATCCCGATCAAAATAAATAAACATCCAATCATCAATCCAAAGCTCTTTTATTCGATCTGCCCACTCAATTAAAGTGACTCCATTTTCACAATTGAGGAAGTTTTCTCCTCCAATATTAAGAAAATCAGTAGAAGAGTCTAAGCGATAGCAGTCAATATGATTAAGAGCCCTATCTCCACAGTATTCACTGACAAGTTTAAACGTTGGGGAAATTATTGACTCGTGAATATCCATGCCCAATGCAAAGCCTTGGCTGAAGGTTGTTTTTCCAGTGCCAAGATTTCCAATTAAAGCAATAATTTTTCCATCGGGAACTTTTTGTGCTAATTCTGAGGCAAATTCTTTTGTCTCATCGGGTGATTTAAATACATAATTTTTCATTTTGGCTTCATTGTAAAAATTGGAACCAACATTTCCTCGATCGATATTCCGCCATGCTGAAAACTGTTTTGAAGAAGTTTTTTATATTTTCTTTGTTCATTGGGATATAAAAAAAAGAAATTCTGCTTCGCAATTAAATAATTGATTCTTGCTCCAAGATCTGGCAGTCTGTAATCCTTTAAATTTCGAACATCAATTGCCTTTTTATCTGGCGAATTAATATTCACTCCATATTTATATCTAACACCAGATGATGAATTTTTATCGGCTGCCACAATAGCGCTATCATTAACCATTACACTTCCATGGTCACTTGTCATAATCACATTATAACCTTCATTGCTTAGCTCTTGAAGTACTTTTCTTATCCATGAATTCTTATACCATGAATGAACTGCCTTGCGATATCCAGCTTCATCTGGAACCATTTCCTTTAATACATCTGATTCAGATCTACGATGAGCTAGCTGATCAACAAAATTAACAACAATAGCTATGATATCATTATTAACATAATTTTTGATCATGGATTGAAATTTATTCCCTTCAGCTACATACCAAATTTTATGATAATGCATTTTTTTATCAGCAAATCCATTTCTTTTTAATTGATCAGAAAGAAGTTCTTTTTCATGATTATTTAAACTTCCATTATCCTCTACCATTTCTTCTTTTTGTTTAGGATATTTATCGCAAAGCTCATCAGTAAAAAGTCCAGAAAATATTGCATTTCTTGAATACGGCGTTGCCGATGGCAATAAAGATACACTCGGTTCAATTTCAATAGAATAATCCTCTGCAAATAATGGATACAATGCCATAAACTGATCAAAGCGCATTGCATCCATCACAACTAAGCATGTTTTACTATTGTTTGTTAATAATGGTTTGACATTATTTGAAAAAATATCACATGACAAAGTGGGTCTTTCTTTTGAATTTACCCATTGAGGGTAATTTTGAATTATATAACTTGAAAATTTCTTGTTACATGATTGGAACTGATCTTCTAGAATTTGCCCTAAACTTTCCTCGCTTTGGGTTTCAAAATCAAACTGCCATTTAACCAGCTTAGTATACACCTCCCACCAATCATTAATAGAGTTTGCCTGATCAACAAGTGATTCAACCTCTTTAAATTGACTTAAGTATTCAGTTTTTGATTTTTCAGAATGAATAATTAGATCTTCCAAGACCTGTTTGCAGGCAACAAAAATTTGATTTGGATTAACAGGTTTGATAAGTAAGTGGTCAATTTTTTTATAAATTGCTTCATCCATTAACCATTCTTCTTCACTTTTGGTTATCATGATTATTGGTGTAGAAGGATTAGAAATTTTTATTTGCGTTATGGTTTCTATTCCATCCAGCCCCGGCATAAATTGATCGATAAGAATTAAATCATAAGAATGATTAGAAATTTTTTCAATACCATCCTTTCCGCTAGATGAGGGCGTAATATGATATCCTTTTTCCTCTAAAAATAAAATATGAGGTTTTAAGTGATCAATTTCATCATCAATCCACAAAATTTTTCCGCGAGTATCGGTCATAGTAATATAAAATAGATTATTTGGTCTTCATTATCCATACACCATCCCAATCTTTTTCTGGTGGATTTTTTATAAATATTTCACATCTTTCAATATAAATCAAAGATGGTGTTGTTGGGCGATGAGGAAAATCTTCCTCGAGCTCAGATGCTTCTTTAAATTTACTAAGGGCTTTTTTCCAATCTTGCTTGAAATATAAATCTAAACCTTCATCAAACGCTGTTTTTAACTGCAACTGGTCATTATTAAGATCATCTTTTACTGAAAACAACTCATAAGCCCTAACAGGCTTCTTTTTTCCTTTTACTGTTAAATAATCTAGCAATCTCCATTCAAATTGATCTTTGACTGCTTTATATGTGTTATGAGCAACAAATGTATAAACCCCATAGTGTTTAGCAGCAGGCTCTAATCGAGCAGCTAAATTAACAGTGTCTCCCATCATTGTATAATTCATTCGCATAGAAGAGCCCATGTTACCCGTTACCATATCTCCAGAGTTTAATCCCACGCGGTGACGTATATTATGTACTAGCTCAGGCCAATCTCCTTCAGTAGACCATTTTTCTCTCATTAATTTCAATTTCTTTTCCATTTCAAGAGCTGTCATACAGGCATGATGCTCATGACCTTCTAAAGGAACAGGCGCGCCATAGAATGCTACAATTGCATCTCCGATATATTTATCTAACGTTCCCCTATGCTCTAGTAATATAGACGTCATTTCCGTGAGATATTCATTCATTAAGCTTACCATTTTCTCTGGCTCAAGTATCTCAGAAAATGATGAAAAACTTTGAATGTCTGAGAAAAATGCGGTGTGATAACCTGCCTGACCACCTAATTTAGGTTCTTGCTTGTCCTCATACATTTGGTCTATTAAATCAGGAGATATATAAGCACCAAAAGTACTTTTTAAATATTTTTTATCTTTTTGCTCCATAATGAAATCATACAGTACAATTACAAAATAAGTCACTACTACAGAAGCAAGAGGTGCTACAATCGGAATAATAAAAGATTCGCCAATTTGTGGTAATTGATGCTGAAGCGATAGACTGCTAATCATGAAGTTGGGTAAGATTGCTTTAATCCCCCAAAAAATGTCTCCAATAAATAACCCGCAAGCAACGGCAAAATATACAAGACATTCTAAAATAATTAAAAAACCTGCAGCAACGGGATTTACAAAGGATAGGATAGCAAGCGCAATCAAACTTAATAGTCCAATTAACATCAAATGGCTAAAGGGGTATTTATTATATTCATTAAAAAATTCCGTTAATCCACCGCCTAGCACATTGATGTAATTTCCATCAATCATTGTTTGAATGGCATTAGCGTGTGTTTCCATACCGGGGGTTAACTGCTGAATGCCTGCATAATTATAAAAAGGAGTCTGCTTATAGTCATGATGAACCTCAACAGAAGTACCAATTACTATTATTTTATTATAAAATGGTGAATTAGAAATATCATTATTACTGACCCCCATGACCTCTAACATCTCTTTGCGCTCATTTTCATCTTCAATCGCGCTAATCCATTCTGGGATTTCGCCAGGCAAAAATTGGCTCATCCAATCAAGATCTTCCATTGGGTCTCGCAATGTAACTTCATCGGTATCAATAATATATGCTAAGGAATATTTTGGAAATGTTGCCCAGGGGGGCAAGTTTCTCTGATCTCTAATTTTATACCCTGATGGAGGTCCGTAATAATTAACTAAAAAGGAATTACCTTGACCGTAAGCTTTTATTTTATGGTTTCCATATTCCCAAATTAGATTATCATAATCAAAGTACGGTTTTGCGGTATCCGGAATTTCATTAAATGCTTTAAAAGCCTTAACCCCTAATGTCAAATAGTACTTATCAGGCTCATGTGACATAATATCAAAAAGAGAATATCTTCTTGAAAATCCATCTAAATCCATTTGATCATTTATCAGTCCTAGCTCTGGTTTTGCATTCATGACCTGCTTTACAGGGTAGGCTATATACTGCGGCGGAACTGAAGTTGGCTCCGTAACCATTTTAGCGGGCATAATTACAGTAGTGCCAAACATTTGTGCTTCAGCGACTGCTTCTCCTAGGATATCATCCCCGTGCCTTGGAATAAGCTTAGGAAGTGATTCTAGTATGTATTCTGCTTGAGCCGTATCGCGCATTGAAGGCACTTGATTCATGATATAATCGGTTGTTGTTGTCTGGATTAAATCTTTATATATCTCGGATCTATTTTCAGGTGAATCAAACTGTATATCAAAAACAATAACCTTTGCACCCGCTTTGTATAAATTTCTTATTGTTCGGCCCCATATACTACCTCTTGGATATGGCCATTCTTCAGGAACTAATCTCCAGGCTTCATCATCAACCTCAACTAAAACTACATCTGTCCCTTTATTTATATAGGTAGAATCGATCGCTGTCCATCCGGTCAAGGGGCCGCGAACTGTATTGAATCGATAGTCGTACATTTTTAACTCCAGTGTATCAAAAATACCAATCCACTGTGAAAGAGAAACCAATACAATAGAGCTAGATACAATTAACCACGGAACCCAATTCCCTTGGAAATATTTTACTATTTTATCTAATGATTTCATCGTTAAAAATTATAGTTAAGATTAAATATTAAACCTGATGAATTGATTTCAACCCCTTCATTATATGATTGAATTCCATTATTACTACTAATATAGTTTAATCGTAAAAAACTCATCAGGGAAGCAGATATATCTTCCCTAAGATTGTAATCTAATCCCGCTCTAAAACCTAATAATTGAGACCTAATTTGACTTTTATTATCCATCAAAGAAATCATTCCTCTCAACATCGTCTTATTATCTATTAATTTGTAGTTTGCCGATAGGGATAAATTTGTCCATGTAAAAGGAGTTTTCTGAAGCAATCCATTTTTGTAGGATGGAATCTCAAGTTTTGTTTGGCTGAATTGAGTAGTGGTATTGAGCTGCTTAGAAAATTCTGAAGTAAGATTTAATGAAATTGTTTTTGAATCTGTTTTAGGAAATAAAAAATCACCACTTCTTTTATTTGCTAGATTATCTAGATTGGTTACATTTCCAAGATTTAAAGTAAAGTTATGTTTGATTCCATTGCTTGTATAGGGTACTGTCATTGCGATCATATTGTTTGAAGTATTCGAATCTTCCCTAAGATCAATAATAGAGCCTCCTACCGAATCTAACTTTGACTTTTCATTATTTTTTCCAATGGATTGATAGTTTATTGCAAAAGATGGAAGCCCAGGCCCTACTAAAAAATTAATATTTAAAAATAATGTATTCGTGTTTAATGGGTTAATAGTTGTTTTGAGTATCTTATTATCTAAATGTTTATATCCAATATTCACAAATAATTTATTATCTAATAGATTAATGCGATCAGAAATGATGAATTGACGGGAATTATTTCTTAAAAAAGGATTGCCAAGAGATACATATTCTGGACCTATCTGCCGATATTCAATTAAGAGTTTATTGTATCTATAATTTCCTTTTAGTGAGAACTTAAATGCAGACGAAGGCATGTTAATCAATCCACTCAACAAATTTGAATTGATATCAAATGGCACAAGCGGTGTCATATTTGTATTAATAATAAATATATCCTCAAGCGCAATCGGATCAAGTAAAATATCACTTGTCTTAATCGTTGAAACATTCCCATCTATGGGAGCACCATCTTGATTGTATTGTAGTCCAATATAACCATCTAATGAATCATCGAGTGCTGTATCAAGATTTGTTTTTGACATAGCTCCACCCCAAATGTTTCTATTATAAAGACTAATATTCCAATCAAAATCAAAATTTAATCGTTTATCATCAAAGCTAGTGCCAATATTAAAACCCAATAGAAGATTATCTTTGGGCTTTCTTCCAGACCAGTCATTGGAAACAATATTTAATTGGTGCCCTGCGCTCTCAATTGCTGTGGTAAATCCATCTAAATTATAATTATTTACAGGAACTCCAATCACTAGTGAATCCGAACTAAACAATGCATTGTTTAGTGTTCTCTTAACAGAATTTGTATCGTCTCTTGCGCTCATAAGATGAATTCCAAATTTGTAGCGAGAGAAAAGCTCAGTAGAAAGCTTTGCTGCAATAATATTTCTTTTAAAAGTATGCCCTGAGCGATCTAAAAAATAACTATACGACCCATCGCTATTCTTTTTTGTTAAATTGCTGTTCAGGCGGTAACCACCATTAATAAATCGCTGCTGATGAACAGCTCGATTTAATTCACCTTGAATAAAATCAAATTTTATCCAACTAAAGTCTGCTTTAAGCCCAATACCTCTCACCCTTTTTCCATCAATCATAAATTGGCTTAACCTGGGATAAAAATCTCCAACACTAAAATCTATAAAAGAACTAAAAGCAAATTGAGCCCCTAAGCGGTTTTGTGGTTGTATGTAAGGGTTTTCTCTTGAGCTTATACGCACATCTGTTTTTATCTCAGCCCAATTAAAATCAATATCAAATTTTCCTTGTACCTCGGCAACGTTTAAGCTTGCCTCTGACACTTTTTCTGATGATAATCTATTTTGAACTGATCCCTTATAGGAGACATAATCTTGCATCTCTTTTCTTCTCTCTCCAACTGTAAATCCCCATTTAAATGGAGCTAGATCATCGCCATCTTTATTTTTCATATTTATTTGAATATTATGATCACCAGGCTTAACCAATCCAGGGTCAAGGGTGAGTATATCATCCTCTAATATCATTTCAGATGTTTGATCCACTTCATCTAATGTGAGCACAACAGAGGTCATGTCTATATTTTTTACATAAAAGAATGAGGCGGCGATAAATACTTCACTAGGTTCAATTATCTCACCAATATCTGGTGATAAAATAAGAATATCAACTTGATCAAGGGCAATATTTGAACCACGAGCAGAAGGGTCATCCACCACTTGAAGATTATAGGGATTATTAAATGGATCAACTCTTGGGTATGAAATAATTAAATTCTCTGAAAAGCGAAATGCTATTACATATTCAATACCAGAATCAGTTACCGCAAATTTTGGTATTGCAGCCTCCCAATTGAATCCTTGATTAACAAAAGGGGCCTCAAGATAGGATTCACTTCCAGGTGATCTATAATATAAAATTGCCTCCATAGGGGTAGTGGCATTAACCAAAGATGCAGAAATAACTAAATCTTTTCCTTTAATAGCGTGAGCAGGGGGAGAATGATAAAGGTTTTTTTCCTGAGCAAAAACAAATTGAGTTAATACCATAAACAGGGCTACAGGGTTTAGGTAATGAATAATTTTTTTTAACTTCAAAAAATCTTAATTATTTATATTCAATAATTAATTTTTTCTCTTTGCCTGAAGAATCTTTAAATATAATCTCAAGCTGTTTATCTTTATTGTCGTTTTGAGTAAGGTCAATCGGGGTATTTTTTGGATCAGATTTAAATGACTGGAGTGAACCATCCTTAGTAGAGAGTCCAGTTATCCCTGCTTTTATATCTATTTTTTCTCCAGATTTTCTATTTGAAAGACTAACAATTCCCTCCAAGCCAATCACTGAATCACCAATTTTATTATCGGATATAACCCAAAAATCAGTTCCCTTAACAGATGCAACCGAAACGGATGTCTGAACAATAAAATCTCTATTATTTTCTACTTGCGCACGAACAGTTCCGCTAGATAGATCTATTTTCTTACTAATTTTTCTGGAACTCTTTTTTCCATTAATTGTAATCTTGGTTTTTTCTCTAATTTTTAACGCAGATTTATCATCGATAAATATTAACGCCACAAACCCGCCTTTAGGTGTTGAAATTCTATCTCCATTCTCAATTATAAATCCCTTAGCTAATGCTTTTGAAGAATTTTTACCTCTCTCATATTCAGCTTTACCAATTATTTTAGTTACAATTGCTATTTTTTCTCCAGCATAGCTAAAACTGTAAAATATAGCTAAAAGAAGAAATGAATTTTTTATTAATCTCATTTAATTATTTTCAACCTTGACAGAATTAACTTTTACATTCTTATTCTTTATTCGAATCAAAACATTGCGTACCGTTGATTCATCAACATTCGAATTATTGATTAGATATTCACCGGTTGGGGAAAAATCTTTAAGCAAGCCGCCAGACTCAAAAAATGAATTATATTTTTCCGGCCCAATGGCTTCTTTGAGTTGTTGGACAATAGCATTATTCACATTCAATTTTGCAGACAAAGAAGGGTCTGCAATCTTAAAAGCATAAATTTCTGAAACTTCATCCTCCATGCCATCTGTAGTAGGAACTTTTGTCTTGATTTGCCATACATAGATGTTCCCATTTTGAAGCGCACGCACGCCACCTGCTGGATATTGGTATGTGCTTACATTATCTAACCGCAACCATTCCTTTGATTGATCAAAGGGAAGAGTGCGCTCATCCCTGAGAGCTTCTTCAAGAGATGAATGGTATTCAGGTTTAAACTGGGCCACTCGAATATAAGTTTCGCAGTTATTGCAATAACCTTTATTCCAATTAAATGAAGGTAAAGTTGTATATACTATATTAAATGATGTATCTGCAAGTGACCCTCCAGGTGATTCAAGATTAACCCCTGAGGGAGTTTCAACGATAATAGTTTCTATTTTTTCATCTGATGGTGATAAGTCATATTGAGATTCACCTGAATGAATTTTTAATTCAAATCGGTATTCACCATCAGGTAATTTACCGGTGGTCATAATACTACTTATGATATTATCATACTTTGATGGATTGATTGTTTCTAGAGATCTAAAAACTACTGGAACAACATTGGGTGGATTTGCCTCATCCAATAGCGTAGTAGTATTCTCAGAAAAATTTCTACTGTCAAGAACAATATCAGCATTCATCTGAAATACATTGGACTCCAGTTCCGTTAAAGTCGTTCTTGAATTAATTCCAAGTTGAGGAGATAAAAATGATGCTTTAAAATAAGCTTTAACCATTACTGGATAATTATTGGTAGCTACTCTATATCTAAAAAGTGGAACGGTAGATTCACCCGTTGAAAGATTAAAGCTACTTATATAATAAGTTGAATATGGATAAAATTGCCCATCAAGTTTCACATTCTGAGAAAATGATATGCTTAATAGACAAATTATATATATAAATAAAAGTTTGATATTCTTCATTTTGAAAGATGCTATTTATTATAATCAAATTTACCGAACAGCACTAGTGTCTTCAAGGTTTTATATTTTTCATTGATATGACCTAATTAATAAAAAAAAACCCTCAATAATTGAGGGTTTTAAAAGTTCCCGGCAACGACCTACTCTCCCACGCTAGTCACCCGCGTAGTACCATTGGCGCTACAGGGCTTAACTTCCGAGTTCGAGATGGGTTCGGGTGTAACACCTGTGCTATAGTTGCCGAAGAAAAATTTAGGGAATTGATGCGGATCTTCAAGTGATCAAATAAGATTGATAAAGCCATTCGACTAATTAGTACCACTCAGCTAAATATATTACTACACTTACACTTGTGGCCTATCAACGTCGTAGTCTACAACGAGTCTTATTATCATATGATAGGGAGAACTAATCTTAGGTCAGGTTTCGCACTTATATGCTTTCAGCGCTTATCCTTTCCGAACTTAGCTACCCAGCGGTGCTTCTGATGAAACAACTGGTACACCAGAGGTTCGTCCACTTCGGTCCTCTCGTACTAGAAGCAGATTCCTTCAATTCTCCTGCGCCCACGGCGGATA
>Ga0208766_1000901_pt1 | contig 16306 bp, 11 predicted proteins | sample ETN01SmetaG_3_FD_185792 | JGI IMG/M metagenome (GOLD analysis project Ga0208766, IMG submission 185792) | Marine microbial and viral communities from oxygen minimum zone, Eastern Pacific Ocean - ETNP2014F12-01SV263 (SPAdes) (version 2) | ecosystem: Environmental > Aquatic > Marine > Oceanic ... | reverse complement strand
AATAATCCGAGTTATAAAAAAATAAGGGATGACTCACTTTAAGAGGATCATTTTTCTTATATGAGAAATATCGTTCACTCTCAATAAGTAGAAATAAACTCCTGAGGTAACATTTTGTCCTTTATCGTTAGTGCCATCCCAGTAAATTGCAGAATTACCCCTTGGTCTATTTTCATGGATCAACATATTTACGGATCTACCTTTCACATCGATTATGGAGAGTTCTACCATCCCTGGGCTTTGTAAATAAATAGGGATCGTGGTCCTTGAATTGAATGGATTAGGATGGTTGGGGTACAATATGGCCTGGTCAGGTAAAACCTTTTCCTCTTCAATGCCTACATCATCATGGACCGATATGTCAAAGACCACTGGCAAATGATCTGATGCCTCCTGAGTGTCATTCCATTCCAATTCATGATAATCTAGAGAGGACTCATCCATCGCAAGGGTATTTAATACATAGTGTTTGCCTGAATCAATGGTGGCATCTGAATAAAACACATAATCCAATCTACCAGGGTTAAATGATGAACCATCATTGCGCCATGTATAGCCCATTCGTTTATGTGTATGACGTGAGATCAGATCAACGATCTCAGTAGAATCCCAATCGGGTAAAAAATCATTTCCATACTCTTCCTCATTTTCAATGTCACCGGTCCTGATGGTCTCTACCTGCTGCCTATAGCCTACATAATTAAAATCTCCCACATGTACGAAAGGTGTACCGGGTTCCAATTCAAAAGGGCCTGAGCCCTCTTGAACCCATTCTCGCCAAACACTTGCAAACTCATCAACCTGCTGCTGTCGATCCTCGTTATTGGCACAGCATGATAAATGTGAGTTAAATATGAGTAGGTCCTTTCCAAGTTCTGCATCTGTATCCAATAATGCAGCCATTGTACGTTCTGAACTGATCATGTTCGCGTCGCTGATAATTGGGAATCTTGACAGCACAACCAGATCCCTATAGGTCCAACTTGCATGCCATTGCTCATTTGGAAACCATGATTGGATCACATTATCTATCTCATCCCATTCCCCATGCTCTTGCAAGGCAATAACGTCAGGATCAATGGCCTGGAGAACTCGTTTGAAATGTAACTGTCTTTCATCATCAATTATGCCCTCATTCAATGTATTGTATGATAATATTCTTATGTCGCTATCATTCGATCTTTCCAGTGTGATGGTCTGGGGATGGGAAACCTCATCCTCAGCAATGGTAAAAAGAACTCCACCGGTCTCATCAGGCAAAAGATCCCCACCTTCATCGACTTCAGATAATACGATCTTACCTTCTACAAGGGATTGTAGATCGTTAATGGTCAGTGGAGACGAATCTCTCGCGATCGCTATCTCAAACTCTGATGATGTGATGGTTGGTCCAATTCGTAGCACAAGATCATTCTGACCGATCTCGCTCTGTTGTTCACCGATATACTCATGACCAGAGCGGCTGCCAAAGGTCCAATCTAGTTCTGCACCTATGCCATGAAAATAATGACCCGTTGATGAATTATTATCAGCATCTATGTAAAGGTGAAACTCATTCCAATCCTGCATTAAAAATTCACCTTCATGAAATTTGAAATAAATAAATAGAAATTCTGAGTCATGAGTTATTTTCAGTAATGAATAATCTGCATTCATTGCATCTCCACCTTGGTCAGAATATGCTATCGGTACAAATTCCCAATCATCAAATTGGCCATCTATGCTTATAGGATGGCCACCAACAATAAAAGAGAATAAAAAGGGGCTGAAAAATAATTTTCTCAGCCCCTTCATCATTTTATCTGTTGACCGGTAATTAGGCATTGAGCATATCCAATACTAGCCTTACACCCCAACCTGTCGCACTCCCTTTAGGATTAACACTATCTGTTTTTGCGCCCCACGCAGTTCCAGCTATGTCAAAATGAACCCAGGGTATCTTCTCATCAACAAATTCCTTTAAAAATGCTCCGCCAGCGATCGACCCTGCTTGCATGGGGGCACCTGTATTTTTGACGTCAGCTATGTTACTTTGAACTTGTTTACAAAATTCAGGCCATAGAGGGAATTCCCATACTTTTTCACCTGTTGAGGTCGATGACTCTTTTACTTTTTTCATCAGATCATCATCTGTTCCCATCACCCCAGTCGCCACATGCCCCAAAGCCACAAGCACTGCTCCGGTGAGGGTTGCAAAATCCAAGATATATTCTGGGTCATAATGTTTTGAAGCATATGATAGTCCATCAGCGAGTATCAGACGACCTTCAGCATCCGTATTCAATACCTCTATGGTCTTACCATTGTAGGCCTTGAGAATGTCTCCAGGTTTATATGCTTTAGAGCCACTCAAGTTTTCAGTGGATGGGACAATCCCAACTACATTCAAATTTGGTTTTAATAATGCAAGTGCCTTAAAGACACCAAGAACCACGGATGAGCCACACATGTCATATTTCATTTCATCCATCTTATTTGCACCCTTGATCGAAATGCCACCTGAATCAAATGTAAGTCCTTTACCAACAAGAACCTTTGGTCTTTCTTCTCCACCATTCATGTATTCCAATATGATGAATTTTGGAGGTTCATCGGTTCCCTGAGCAACCCCTGCAAGTCCGCCCATGCCCATTTCTGTAAACTCATCTCTATCAAAAACAGTAAGGTTCATTCCACCCTCTTCAGCAATCTCTTTGGCTGTGGCAGCGAGTTTACTAGGCGTTGAAAAATTCCCTGGATGATTACCAAGATCTCTTGCCAGACACACAGCATCAGCGATAGATACTCCCTTAAGAATATATTCATTATCTGGTCCTAGTACCTTTGCGGATCCCAGTTCAAATCGTCCTTTGTCTTTTGTCTTATAGTCAAGGAACTGATAACTACCTAATACAATTCCTTCGCCCAATGCTTGGCGAGCAACATCATTATCACAGAAGCATTCTACCGCTATGTCACTGATCTTTTTATCTATTGCCATTCTGGATACTTTGCCCGCAGCAAGTCTGGCAGTATTTGAATTGAATTTCTCTTTTTTACCTAGTCCTAGCAATAATACTCTCTGATCATTGATGTAGAAAAAATGGGCCTCCCCTTCTTTTCCCTTTACATCACCAATTTTAATAGCATTTGAAAATACACCGTCAGATGAATCATCTATGGTCTTAGCCATATGAGTTAAACTCTTATCCTGATAGATGCCAACAGCAAGAAGGCCTGCATTGGTTTCGTTCCATTGTTCATTTGAAAGATCTACTTTCGATAGATGTGCCATGGGATTCCTTTTTATTTTTATGTTAATTGAAACAATAAATTAAATACATCATCTTATACATTCATCTTTATAATCTACATTTTATAGGCAAAAACTTTACTATAACTTTAATGATCGCCTAATGAATATTTTCAATATTAGAAAAAAAGAGATTCATCTAGTTATCATCTTGTTATTGATGTTCTTTGGCATAAGTGCAGCAAGCATTACAGGCTCAGCAGTAAGGGATGCAATATTTCTGGTCAAATTTGACAGGAGTTACCTTCCAATAATGTATATTGTCATTGCTATTGTGATGGCGGTCATGATAGAAGGATATAAAAGACTGATCAGTGATAGGGACCAGTTATCATTGATCACATTCTCTGGTATGATCTTTGCATCAAGCCTATTGGTATTTCATTACAATTTAAATGGGTGGGTCATCCCATTACTTTATATATGGATAGAGGTCATCACAATTCTCACGATCTTGCAATTCTGGATGCTTGCAGGTGAATTGCTGAATACTAGACAAGCTAAGCGGATCTTCCCAGTGATCATTGCAGGTGGGTCCATGGCAGCAATTGGTTCTGGATATTTTATTAAACCCTTCGTCGATAGATATAACTCAGATAATCTTCTACTTGTGACCATGCTCTCTCTTTGCTTGAGCATAATAGTAGGACAGTTCTTGAGACCTTACATGGAAAAGAACAGCAATGATCAAGAACCAAAACCCACTCCACAATTAAAGGATGTGAAATTCGAACCTTATTTAAAATACTTGGCCATCATGGTTGCTTGTTCCGCCTTCATTTCAAGAATCATTGATTATCAATTCAAGGTCATGGCAGTAAATGCATTTCCCATACAAAATGACCTAGTTAATTTTTTTGGAACCTATTACATGCTAACTGGAGTTGCCACCCTAGTAATGCAATTCTTGATCACTAGTTTTATCCTGACACGGTTTGGCATTCTGGCGGGTCTAATTTTCTTACCCGCAACCCTAATGTTTGGGGCAGCAGGATTCCTTATGCTAGGAACCATGACCGCTGTCTTCTTATTAAGATTTTCAGATCAGGTCTTCAAATTCTCAATGAACAATGCAGTACGAGAAATACTCTGGCTACCAGTAACTACCATAAAGAAGAATAGGACAAAACCAATCATTGATGGAACAATCAAATCCATCATAGAAGGTATTGCTGGTCTGACCATCTTTTTACTAGTTACTTTTAATCTTGTCCCAGAATCCAAGATATATCTATTAAGTCTCATAGTCCTCATGCTGGCCATCTATTGGTTTTGGAATTCATTCAGAATAAAGACGGGTTACCTTTCAGAAATTGTAAATTCTATAGAGAATAGGCAGTTGAACTTAGATGAGGTACATTTTGACATAAATGACTCTCATACCATAAGCGCACTTAGGTCAGCGCTTGAAGACAAGGATGATTATAAAAAACTCTTTGCGATAGATCTATTATGGACTTTGCCACTCGACCCTTGGGAAAATGTACTACAAGACCAATTTTCAATTGGTTCTTCTGAGGTAAGAAGAGGGATACTTGAACTTTGTTGGTTTAATGATGATATATTATCTGATCAAATGATATTAAACCAAATTGAATTAAAAGATGAGATCTCTCCCTATTCCATATCGTGTGCAAGTGATAGGGGCATAACCACACTCCAAGGGCTGATCATGCCTTATCTAAATGAAAATAATATTTCTCTAAGGTCATCTGCATTGGTCACAATACTGAAAAGCGACCCTAGTAATCTTGATGCATTGCAACGGATAGAGATGGTAATGAAAAATGGCACTGAATCTGAGATAATTGACATGCTTGAATTCATGCGAAGATCGAATCATCATCTTGAAAAAAGCCTGGTCTTGGACTATTTACGATCTAATAATGACCAAATAAAAATTGCCATTTTGAAAGTGATCGCCCATAATTCAGAAATTGAGTATTTAGAACCAATTATTCTGCTATTGGATGATGCTAGTGTTTCTGTGGATGCAGAAAATGCACTACTTAATTATGAACATGACATCGTACGTGATAGATTGAAAGGATATTTCCTAGAAAATGTCACAAGGCATAGTTTAATAATTGCGATCTTAAATATCATACATCAGTTTGAGAATGAAGAGATCAGAAAAATGATCATCTCAAAAATGAGCGACCCTGACCTTCATGTCTTGAACGCAGGTTGTGATTCATTGATCAGGATCTCAAAGATTCATCACTTAACAAAACATGAGTTAGATCAAATCGAGGTCATTATTCAATCTTTGTCATTAAGAGCATTCCAATTGCACATTTTCAAAAACGAACTGAAAAATGATTCAGATACAATGCTATTGGTAGACCACATTGATAATGATATTAATATCATTGGACATCTAATATTGAAACTTGGAACATTAAAGGACCCATCAATACCTATTGAAGCATACATACGCTACATCGATAGCAAAGATCCTGAACTACTCCCGCTCGTACTAGAACTTGTTGACTCTACATTTTCCAACCATGCGATAAGATTGATATTACCATTAATAGACCCAGATATTGATCCAGTGATGGTTGCACCAGAATTTCTAGGGGATAAAATTTTATCAAAAAATGAGATGCTTAAGTTCTGGATCGATAATCCACATCACTGGAAAACAAATATATCGATACAATTCTTATTGAGAAGTAATAATAGTGATGTATTGAATCGTATAGCGTGGAATGAATTGCCTGATGGTCTATTAGATGTCCAATACTTTTCAAAAACAGAACAAGAATATTTGAATCAATTTTTTTCACAAAATAATTTTATTAATCAGGAGCATAATGAGATGTACTCAGTATTAGAAAAAACACTTTTATTAAAATCCGTTGACCTTTTTAAAACAATCCCAGGAGACATCTTATCAAAGATCGCTCAACTGGCCATGGAATTACAATTAGCGACCAATGATGAAATATTCAACGAAGGTGACCAAGGAGACTCACTATATGTGATCATCTCAGGTAAAGTAAGTGTGACGCGTAATGGGCAATCAATTGCAGTATTAGAGCAGGGGAACTGTATTGGTGAAATGTCGCTACTCGACCAGGAGCCACGATCAGCAGGGGCACTAGCCGTGGAAGACAGCATTCTATTGAAGATCGACCAAGAAGGTTTTTATGAGTTAATGTCCAGTAATCCTGACATAATGAAACAAATTGTAATGATGCTTACTCGACGGGTAAGACAAATGAATAGAAAACTTACTGGCTCCCACTCGTAAGGTCTTCTACAACACTTGGATCTGCAAGGGTCGAAATATCTCCCATGTTCTCCAAGTCACCCTCTGCGATCTTTCTAAGGATCCGACGCATGATTTTTCCAGACCTGGTCTTAGGTAAGGCAGGTGCGAACTGAATCTTATCTGGTTTGGAGTGAGGACCAATTTCCTTGGTCACAGATACAATAATACCCTTAAATATCTCATCTGATTCGTCTACGCCTGTCATGAGGGTCACAAAAGCATAGATCCCTTGGCCTTTGATCTCATGGGGAAAACCAACCACAGCAGCCTCTGCTACGCCTTCCGCCTTACCGATGGCACCCTCAACCTCAGCTGTACCAATCCTATGCCCTGAGACATTCAAAACATCATCGACACGTCCAGTGATCCAATAATATCCATCTTCATCTCTTCTCGCACCATCTCCAGTAAAGTAATATCCTGGGAATTGAGAGAAATATACCTCCATGAATCTCGAATGGTCACCGTAAACCGTGCGCATTTGACCAGGCCACGAGGATTTAATGGCCAAAAGGCCAGAGACATCATTGCCCTGTATCTCATCTCCTTCTTCTGTTAACAGAACGGGCTCAATTCCAAAGAATGGCAATGTTGCTGAGCCAGGTTTTGTAGGAGTTGAACCTGGCAAAGGAGTAATTAAAATTCCTCCTGTCTCAGTTTGCCACCAAGTATCAACAATGGGACACTGACCTTTCCCCACTACATCCTGATACCATTTCCATTCAGGCTCCTTAATTGGTTCTCCTACTGTACCTAACAGTCTTAATGTTGATAGATCTCTTGATCTTACCCATTGGTCTCCTTCTTTCATCAATGCTCGAAGTGCCGTGGGAGCAGTATAGAATTGGTTCACCTTGTGCTTATCAACTACATCCCAAAACCTACCATGATCAGGATAATTTGGGACACCCTCAAACATCAAGGTGGTCGCTCTATTGCTTAGGGGACCATAAACAATATAGGAATGTCCTGTTATCCACCCGAGATCTGCTGTGCACCAATATACATCGCCAGGTTTATAATCAAAGACTAATTCATGCGTAAAAGAGGCATAGGTCAAATATCCTCCAGTTGTGTGGAGGACACCCTTGGGTTTTCCTGTAGACCCAGAAGTGTATAATATGAATAAAGGGTCCTCAGAATCCATTACTTCAGGTTTACATACTGACCCTACTCCTGATATGGCCTCATGCCACCATATATCGCGATGGGGATCCATGTTTATGGGTTCACCTGTTCTCTGAACGACCACAACATGCTCTATGGATGGAGTATCACTAACGGCATTATCAGCGTTTGACTTCATGGGAATGTTTTGTTTTGTTCCTCTAACACCAGTATCCTGAGTTACAAGTATCTTACATTGAGAATCATTGATTCGATCTCTTAGAGAGTCACTTGAAAAAGCACCAAAGACCACAGAATGTACAGCACCTATGCGTGCGCATGCCAAAACTGCGATTGCAAGTTCAGGTACCATTTGCATGTAAAGACATACCCTATCTCCTTTTCTGACACCAAGTTCCTTTAAAGCATTTGAGAAAAGAGAGACTTCTTTTAGTAATTCATTATAGGAAAATTTTCTAGATTGGTTTGGATCATTTCCTTCCCAAATTATTGCAGTATCATCTCCATGGCCATGCTCTATGTGCCTATCTATGCAATTATAGGCAGCATTTAACTTACCTCCAGAGAACCATTCGATCTTTCCATCCACAAAATCATAATTGCTAACTTCATGCCAAGATTCATACCAAGATAATCTATTTGCGATCTCTTCCCAAAATGCAATTGGTTCTTTGATCGAGCGTTCATATAACTTTCTATATTGATCCATTGTAGAGATGTGTGCTTTTGATGACACTTCGGTACTTGGATGAAAGATCTTATTCATTCTAATATCCTAATTAGATTTATCATGATCAATTTTTTCATAGGTGCCATCTGGTAATTTTTTTACAGAAACAAAGGTAAACCTTGCTTTACATGCTAGAACCCTTTCAACATTTTTTGTTTCTTTGTAGGCATCGATCTGTATGTTAATCGAAGATCTACCTGTTCCAATGATCTGTGCCTCAAAATTGACCCAATTCCCAACATGGACTGGTTCTTTGAACTCTATGGCATCCATGGCCCTAGTAAGTGCTGCATCCGCAGGTGTTCCTTTTAAGAACCTGTGGACCGCTTTAGCTGCGGCAATGTCCATCCAAGAAATCATCTGCCCTCCAAAAAGGGTTCCTAGGACATTAGCATCCTGAGGCATGACAATCTGAGAATATTTAATAATTGGAGAGTTCATTATATTTTTAGACCTGATCTAAAGAAAGATTATTGGACAAATTTTTGACATAAAATTAAAAACGCCCCGTCGAAGAACCCTCGGAAAAAACTTTTTTTCCTGAAGAGCACGCCACATCAACGGGGCTGAATCTTGCTAAAAATTAAACCACAAAACTTTTTTAAAACAACATATTTAGCCATCTATTTTACCCCAAACTCACTAGCAATCCTTTCTCCTTCTTCAAAATCCACCCTTTTAAGTAAGAGTCCACCAAGGACAAATAATATGACAATTGACAAAATACCCATTCGTGGATTACCTGTTGTGACAGTTATCCATCCCATCAGGACTGGTCCTATAACCGCTGCAAACTTTCCAAGCATGTTATAAAAACCAAAAAACTCTGCTTCCTTGTTTGGTGGTACAAGTCTTGTAAATAGACTTCGACTAAGAGCTTGTATGCCTCCTTGGAAGATTCCTATCAGAGCTGCAAGCAAATAAAAGTGTGCCCTGTCGGTCATGAAATAACCTAGTAGAGTTATGATTCCATAGCCACCGATCGCTATTAGGACAGCATTTTTTATACCAACCCTAGTCCCAAACCAATTATATAATAGCGCAGCAGGAAAACCTATGAACTGTACCATGAGTATGGCCGTTATGAGATCTCCTGCAGCAAACCCCATTGAAGAGCCTACTTTGACTGCCATCCTTACGATAGTTGCGACACCATCCTCATACAACCAATATGCCATGAGAAAGGTACCAATAACCTTCATTTCACGAATATGATTGTATGTCTCCTTGAGTTGTAATAATCCACTACGTACAGCCTTTCTTAATGGTACCGAATTTTCACTTTCAGGTTCTGGTAAGAATAGCATGATAGGCAATGTGAATATCCCCCACCATATTGCAACAGAAACAAAGGATAACCGGATCGCTGTTGATGGATCTGAGATTCCAAACCAATCAGGATGTAAATACATCAAAACATTAACTAAGAATAGTAGTCCGCCACCAAGATATCCCAAGGAATATCCCAAGGAGGATACATAGTCCACCTTATCCCTAGTAGCAACTGATGGTAAAAGAGAATCATAGAAAATATTACCTGCCATGAACCCTATTGTGGCGATCACATAAAAGAAAACGGCTAATTTCCACTCACCCTGCTGCACAAACCAAAGGCCACCGGTCATGACAATGCCAAGAAATGCAAAGGTAATCAACAATTTCTTTTTTGCAGAGCCTCTATCAGCGATTGCTCCTAGTATTGGAGAGACCAATGCTATGATGATCGATGAAACTGAATTAGCAATTCCTAGTTGGTAAGTACTCTGAATAACATCATCTGGGTTAGACCAGAATTTTTCAAAGAAAAGTGGAAAGAAGCCTGCCATGACTGTCGTTGAGTATGCAGAATTAGCCCAGTCGTAGAATGCCCAAGACACTACCTTTTTCGTATCATTCACCATATGTGTCACCAACCTTGGTAATATGTTGTGATACCAGCATATGCATTCCAACCAGAATATGTATTATTTGCAACTAATGTTTTTTTATAGCCCATGCATAGATCAAATGGCAAAGGGCCAAATCGATACTTTGATAATGAATTCAAAAACCAAAGTTCAAACTTTAGATCAACCTTGTTAAAAAATGGTGAATTACCTGAATACTCTTCCATCCATAGATCCCAGTATGGGTTTTTTGATATATAATTGTCCTTACTCTTATAGCGAGCCTGTATCTCACCTCTTAAACGCAATCTGTTTTTAAATCGTTCGATCTCTGTACCGATATTAAAGCCCGACCCTGTTCCCATGTCATATTTATATGTATTACCGACCAAGGCTAATATTGAGTCAGGATGGCTATGCCCACCCGAAAAAAATCCTACCGGGGTATTTAATGTAGTGGTAGTACTAAATTCTATTTGGCCTTGAAAATAAACTCTACGGAAATACTTCGACTCAACTCTCTTGCTACCAAAAATACCAACAGACCATCGGCTGACCCTTAAACCAGTCTCTGCTTCATTAAACTGTTTTCTTCTAACATCCAAAAATTGCGATAAGGTCTGACCATAAGGTATGGTAACAAATAATTGTCCATATATTGCATCTCCCTTACCCTCCAGTGCCCAAGATGGGGTCCCATTAAGTAGCACTGTTGCACCGATGTGGACATCATTGATGCCTCTGCCCATCTTTTTTTGGGGATAATAGTATGACACAAGATCATCTATTGACACAGAGTCTTTATCAATACCTGGGGGCATGAAATTATCATTCACTAGTAGGTTCCCTATTGGATCATCCTGAGAATGGAATGCCCATTTGACAGAATATTGACCGTTGTTGGTATAAAACATGTCATATATCAAATTGAGTGTGTCTTTTAGGCCTCGACGGAGATTTGAGAAACTATTTGAATTAATGAATGCATTTAATTCTTGTTTAGCATTTAGGTGATAGTCTACAAGAATTTGAGCACCATCTATTTTATCTATGGAATAATCAATATACGATTGGTCTATTGAATAGTGATCAAGCATGGGTATTGAAACCGATAATGTGATCTCATTAGACATGCCATAGTCAAGATGTACATATCTCCCATTCATTGTTCTTTTTCTTTTTTCAGAAAATTGTCCCGTAGGTGCCATTGTTCTGGACGTATCAATATTTTGCGCACCAAAAACAGGAAGTTCAAATCCATGGGTAGTATTAAATGCTGTCATCCATTCTTCAATGGTATTTACAGAATCAATGTATGTTGTACCATTATGATATAGATCATGATCTGATGAAAAACGAACTGAATCATTTCGACTCATGTTATCAAAATATTTTCTACCTATACCGGTCAATGAAAATTCATTATTATTTAGGTCCCATCTAGATTCTGACGATTCTGTCCCTATTGAGATTCGAAAAACATTATTAGGAATTGTTGGTAATATCTGTCCAACCATGACTGATCTAAAGCACAAAATTGCAATGATGGATCTCATCAATAGATCAAGTAAGGTTGTCTAAAATCATTAAACTTATAGACATCCTTTGCCCACATTGCAGGTAAATGGTCAGGTGGCTTTTTTTGGGCAGCAACAATCCTTAGATCATTTGTTCCAAATAATTTGTCAATATAATCCTCTTTTTCCCATTGGAATTCTCTAGGATGAAGCCTCTGCATAAGGAGCATGATCGTAGTTGCTGTTGGAAGAGGCTTAAATTTATCTTTATCGTTTATTATAATACGAATACCACTACAAGATTGACCATCAAATTTTGGTATTCTATCATGATAAATTGAACCACTGGGTCTATATTTTACTTCTTTGAATTCAACACCAGGTAAGCCTTGCCCCCTTATCTTCTCAATAAGGAACGAGGTCGCGAGCCATGGCGCCCCAACTATTGTATAAGGTTCTTTGGTTCCAAAACCGACATTCATGTTCGTACCTCTAAATAGATCCATGCCAGAATGAATCAACAGATTATTAGGGTCAACAAGGAAAGGATTAGGGTTGCGCCATGGCAAGCCTGTATCTTCAAACCACATATCACGATTCCAATTTGATAATGGAATGATGCTTAATTCAATTCTTTTTGATTCTTTTGTCCACCCCATTTCATTTATGATTAAGGCAATCTCTCCGATCGTGAGACCATGGCGGATTGGGAATAAGTGATATGATTCAAAAGACTGGAATTCAGTTCTTGGTACAGGTCCATCTACGATATCTCCTCTTATGGGATTAGGACGATCCAATAGCATAACGGGCACTTCATGATTCGATGCAGCCTCAAAGACTTTAGACATTGTCGCTACATAAGTTGAATACCGACTACCAGTATCTTGGAAATCAATAAGAATAAGATCGATCTTATCCATGACCCAATGCGGTGGATAAAGATAGGTGTTGAATAGATCGATTATTGGAGCTCCATGAAGCGGGTCAACCTGTTCTCTGCCAATCATCTTTGCACGATTATCATCAATACCCCAAACACCATGTTCAAAAGCCAGTAAAAAGGATACTTGAATATCACCAGTTTCTTTTATTAGATCTAAAACATGTTTTCCATTCCTATTAACGGAAGTATGATTTGATAAAACTGCGATGGTCTTGTTCTTCAAGGGTTTGAAATCCATCTGCTCTAGAATATCAAGTCCAGTATATACGTTATCAAAAAAAGATAGGTCGGGAACTGGGATGACATTAGAATACTTTAATTGATGTTTTGAAGAATCCGCTCCAAAAGATTGAACAGATACCAGCAAAATAAATAATAAGAATCGGATTATGATCATTGTCTAAGCCAAAATTAGGTTAAGATGATGGAATCAAAAAAGAAAACTCCAAATTAACGAGTAGTATTGATTTTAAAAATATTCTGTAGCACATTTAGCGTACTTATGAGTGATTCAAATAACAATAATAGTGGCGGATTCGCCAAAACGACCGATTTCAAATGGTTTGGAATTGGTGTATTAATTTTCATCTTGATTGGACTTCTGTTGCCTACTCCAGAATCAATGTTGGCAAAAGCAAAAGATATTTTTGGTTCAGATCCATCAACTGACATAGCACTTAAGGCAACGCATATTCAACTAACCATTGCTCTTCTTGCAACCTGTGTTGTTTTCTTTGCGACAGAGGCAATACCCATGCCCGCAGTTGCACTTTTGATTGGGTTGGTCCAATTATTTTTTGGTATCACAGCTCCAAATAAAATAGCGCTCACCTATGCACATGATGCAGTATGGTTTATTGCAGGGTCCCTAGCCCTTGGAGCAACCTTAGTTAAATATGGTCTTGATAAACGCGTTGGCATGCTCGTAGTCAATCTTGCTGGAACTAAAACGCGATCGATTGTGATCGGCATCCTTTTAGGTACCGCTATTCCAACTGCGTTTGTTGGCGAACATGCGGTCGCTGCAATGTATGTACCAATAGCATTAGCACTTTATACCCTAACCAATAAATCAACACCATCACCTAGACTAGGTACATTACTTATGGTTACGATAGCCGTTGGTTGCATGATCGGTGGTCCCATGAGCCCAACTGGTGGTGCAAGGAATGCTCTCATGATAGGATTTCTGTCAGATTATGGCGTTGATGTTTCATTCATGCAGTGGATCTCGATGGGTGTAATGTATACGATTGTGATGTCTATTGTCATGGCCTTCTTATTACCAATGTTATTTAAGCCTGAAGTAGATGACCTGAGTGAGGCTGTGGGCCTTTTGAAACAGGATCTACAAAAGCATGGTGACATGACCTATCAACAGAAGTTAGTTGCAGGTATCATGGCACTAGTTGTGTTTCTCTGGATCACAGATAAATCTTTAGTCAATGACCTATTTGGATTCTCCTTGGGTCTTGGAGGCATAGCCGTTACTGGTGCTGTACTATATATGCTATTTGGACTAACCTCATGGAAAGATTATGAAGATAAGGTCAGTTGGGGAGTCATCGTTCTATATGCTGGATGCATTAGTCTAGGAATGGTCTTCAAAAATACAGGTGCCTCAAGTTGGTTTGCAGACCAAATAATGATGATAGTTTCTCCACTGGGATTAAACTCTGGTGTTGGATTAGTAATTCTTATGTGTTTCATTGGCGCAGTATTAACAAATTTGATGAGTGCTGGTGCAACAGTTGCTGTTATTGGACCTGTGGTCCTTGACATGGCAGTCAGCTCAGGTACAAATCCAGTGCTTGTTGGTGTTGGTCTAGCCATAGCTACATCAATGGCATATTGGCTTGTTATTGGTACTCCTGCCAGTTCTATTGTATATGCTAGTGGCCAATTGGAATCAAAAGATTTCATTCGCATGGCTACTCTTGGATGGCCCGCCGCTTTAATCGCACTATCTGCTATCATTATTCTGTGGTGGGTAAATATTTTGGGTATCAACCCGAGTGGCACTGGATTCTAAAGGAGTATTATAATGGATATTAACACGATTGTTCTCATTGTCATATTGGTTGTCATGATTTATGCACTATCTGAACATTGGAAAGAAAAAAATACAATTGCTGAAGAGAATAGGCAAAAAACAATTGCCGAAAAAGATGAAATATCAAATGAAGATATTGCAACATATGGACAGGTCCAAGAGCGTAAAAACCAACTTTTAGGCCTCATTAATGACAATCTATCAGAGCATCCCCAGGAATCAGGTCAACTGAAAGAGATCATAGAGGACTGGGCTGAATTAAAAATAGAAGCATTTCAAAATCGACGTTCTTGGGTAAGGGCTACGCCTTCGGAAACAATAGAAAAATAAATTATATTTTTTAGTACCTCAAGTTCCAACATAGTTTTATTTATAAGTATTATATAAGATCTCATGAAGATTAAACTTGTGATCATAGGTAAGTTAAAAGAAAAGATCTATAAAGAACGCATTGACGAATATGTAAAATGGATCAATAAGGATTTACCAATTGAATTGATCTTTTTGAAAGAAAATAAAAAAGACAAGATAAATAAAAAGTTAAAAAATCATATGAGGTCAAAAGACCATGTGATCTGTGTATCGGAGAAAGGCAAAGCAAAGTCATCGATGCAAATGTCTCGATTCTTGTTCAACGGGACCAGAGACCTGGTCTTTTTCATAGGAGGTCCTGATGGACACCCAAAATTTATTATGGAAAAGGCAGATACAGTTTTATCCCTATCTTTAATGACATTTCCCCATGAGATGGCACTATTGATCCTTGCTGAACAGATATATAGGGCAATATCAATAAAAAAAGGAACTAAATATCACAGATGATCTATTTCAATAGTATACGTTCTGTTCTCCCTTGAATAGCAGTTAGCAATACATAACTAGTTGAATTGATCTTCTCAGAAATCAATTCGACAGGTATTTCATCTCCTTCTTTCTTCCCAAAAATTAATACCTCATCTCCCAATTGGGGCTCTGTCTCTCCAAAGTCTACCATGAATTGATCCATGCAGACCCTTCCTGCAATATCATAGTAATTGCCTTTATAACTTACATAACCCTGTTCAAACCAGGGTCTGGGAAATCCATCCGCAAAGCCAGTTTGGATAACTCCAATATTGGTTGTTTTTTTTGTTGAATAAACGCCACCGTAACTAATTTGAGTATTTGGTGGCACCTTTCTAATGTTTACTATGGGACCACAAAAACTCATGACAGGTTCCACGTCAATGTTCATGACCACTTCATCTGATGGTGAAACACCATAAGATAACATTCCAACTCTAACTGTATTTAATAATGACGAGGGTAGGTTTAATAATGCACCACTATTTGAACAATGGATATACTGGAATTTTATTCCAGTTTTTGCACTTGTTTCTAATACCTTATTAAATAAATCAAGTTGATGTTCTGCATATGAGATATCTCCCTCATCTGCGGTTGCAAAATGAGAATATATTCCTGTTACATTTAG
>Ga0208766_1000894_pt1 | contig 16341 bp, 11 predicted proteins | sample ETN01SmetaG_3_FD_185792 | JGI IMG/M metagenome (GOLD analysis project Ga0208766, IMG submission 185792) | Marine microbial and viral communities from oxygen minimum zone, Eastern Pacific Ocean - ETNP2014F12-01SV263 (SPAdes) (version 2) | ecosystem: Environmental > Aquatic > Marine > Oceanic ... | reverse complement strand
CCACCAGACCGCCAACGACCAAAAACAAGCCCTACTAGACCTGGGTTCGGCTTGGCTTGGAGACCTGCGCAACCAGGATGACATTACCATCGTGGTGGTTAAAAAAAAGTAAAGCTTTGGATTAAAGAAGTTGTGCTATAATTTTCATAAACCAAATCCCACCAATAAATAAAAAAGTGGTACATTATGAGTCCCCAAAAAACACCTAAAGTAGAACTAACACTACCTATTATTCCAGACATGGAGTTAGCCGCCATAAAAACAGCCGCGGTGATTGCAAAACACATGGATCTAAGTGAAGAGAAGTCTGACGAGATTAGTATGGCGCTCATTGAAGCCACAATTAACGCTTTCGAACACAGTGAAAGCAACGCCGGAAATGTAGAAATTCATTTCGTGATACAGGACGACACATTAGTGATAAAAGTAACAGACAAAGGAAAAGGCTTTAATAAGGCGAATGTTAAAATTCCAAAAATAGAAGAAAAACTGGGATCAGACCACAAGCGCGGATGGGGGTTACAACTCATACAAGAATTAATGGATACAGTAGAGTTTGAATCATCACCCGAAGGCACCACAGTTACCATGACAAAAAAGAAATAATGATTATAAAGGAGAGAAAATGTCCGATTTTAGCTTAAGCGTTAAAGACGATGGCGATGTTGTGATTATTGAAACAGCTGGCTACTTGAACAACGTAGGCGGTGAAAAAGTATCAGAAGTTTGTTATGAAAAGATGGGTGGGGGCAAAAAATTTTTTCTACTTAACCTAGGAAACTCAAAAGTAGTAAACAGCATAGGGGTGTCCATTTTAATTGAAATAATTGAAAAACTTCAAGACGTGGATGGAAAGCTGGGTTATTGCAACTGCGCGCCCATTGTTGAAAAAACATTTAAGATTATGGGGCTTACAAAATATTCCACCGTTTATAACACAGAAGAAGAAGGCCTAGCTGGGATGGCATAATTAACACCACCACCACAATCAAGCGGGGCCTACGGGCAATATGTTTGATTTTTATACACAACCGGTCTTGCATATTTTAACATCTATAAAAAACGCTTTATTCAGGAAAACCACACGATGCGCAACCTAAAAATATTCTTTGTAGTTATAATCACCTTGGCGCTATTTAGCTGTGGTGGAAACTCTTCAAAAACAGAATTTCCCGTCTCCACTGAATCAGAAGACGCTAAGGCGCTTTTTAATGAAGCATATTATTTAACTCAAATTTTTAAAGAAGACGAAGCAAAAACAAAACTATTAAAGGCGGTTGAAATTGATAAGGGTTTTGGCGCCGCCTATATCCTGCTGTCTTCGCTGGGCATTAACACGGTATCAGAAACAGATAAGTATTATGATAAAGCAATCGAGCTCTCTTTTCAATTAAATGACTATGAAAAATGCCTTCTTGAAATTCGTATTTCAGGAAGGGATAATGACGCAATAAAAAGATTAAAAAACAGTAAAAAACTAGTTGAACTGCTTCCCAACAACGCTATTGCCCACCAAAGGTTAGCGTGGACCTATTGGGGAACTGCCAAAATAGAAGAAATGAGAAAATCATCCAAAGACGCAATCCAAAAAGATAAAAAATACGTCATGGCGTATAGCGACCTGGCAAACAGCTACACGTTTAACGACCCAATTGATTATGAAAAAGCAGAAAAATATGCACGAGACGCGCTATCAATAAACAAAAACGAAAGCTTTTTCCATGTTTTAGTTGGGGACGTGTTAAGGGCCCGAAACAAGCTTCAAGATGCTGCAAAAAAATATGACGATGCATATAAAACCGGCACTAACAACTACATTAGCGCCGCCAAGGCGGGACACGCATATACATTCATAAACCCAACTGAGGCCAGAAAAAGATTTGATAAGGCAACCAACGATGCTAGAAACCCAAGCCAAAAGATTGGTCCCGAGAAAGCAAAGGTTTATACATATCTTCATGAAGACGATTTTCAAAAGGCCACCTCTCAGATATTAAAAATAAAGAAGGGCCTTGAGTCTTATAATTTCACGGATGAAGAAATAAAAGATCAAATGAGTAGCTTATTATGGCACGAGTATTTTATAATGAGCCATAGCGGTCAGCATGACGCTGCAAAAACAGCCCTTAAAAAGAAGAAAGAGATAGACTTCGCGATAGCTAAAAAATCGAAAAACGATCGTTCGATGCAAAATACAGAAACTTCAATTTTATGGATGGAAAGTCATTTAGAAATCATGAAGGGCAACTACGATTTGGCCACGAAAAAATTAGAAAAACTCAAAACCATGGTAGCCAATGAGAATAACCCCAAAAAGCTTGATGGGTACAATAGGCTTATGGGAATGACCAATCTTATGAGCGGAAACCCAGAAAAAGGCGTAGAGTACTTTGAAAAAGTAGTTGACCCTTCAAATATATATTTTCAGTATTTTAAGGGGCTCTCTTATAAAGCATCTGGAGACACCGCCAAAGCAAAAGAAAGGTTCCAGTACGTGGCAACCTACAACTTTAATACCCTTATTTACGGTATAGTAAGAAATCGAGCACTAGAAGAAGTGGCAAAAGGATAAAATCAGATATGAATAAAACAATAAGCACCGCATCGCTGGTCTTCTTTTTTGGATTGGTAGGCCTGTCTGCCCAACAGTCGGTTATGGACAATGAGGGCATTTATCTTGTGTGTGAAAAAATGCCGGAACTTGTTGGCGGAATGAACTCGGTACAGAGAAAAATAAGGTACCCCCTACAGGCAAAGTCTCTTGGGGTCCAGGGGGTTGTTTATGTTCAGTGCGTCATTGATGAAAAAGGGAAAATTGTGTCGCCAAAAGTAGTAAAAACCCTAGGGGCTGGCTGTGATGAAGAGGCCATGAGGGTCTTTAAAAAAGCAAAGTTTAAACCGGGGTACGATAAAGGAAAGCCAGTGCGGGCCAGATTTACACTTCCGGTCTTTTTCAGGTTATAATACATGGGTCTTACTCGGCTTTTATCTTTGCTTTTATTATGTTCGCTTCTCTTTTCAGGCCACAGCTTTCAAAATCTTACTGTAAGAGGCGGGCTATCTGACGATCAATGCACATCAATCGCCGAAGATGGCTATGGTTTTATCTGGGTGGGCACAAACGAAGGACTAAACAGATACGACGGCTATTTACCAAAAATATACAGGTCTAACCCCTTTGACACAACAGCGTTGTCAGGAAACAGAATATTTGGTACATACACAGACAACAATGGAGAACTATGGGTTAGCACCGAGAAAAGTATAGATAAATATAACCTTGGTAGGGATGAGTTCAGGCGGCATAAAACAGGAACAAGCCCAACCTTTGTAGTAGAGGACACACTTGGAAAACTGTGGGTAGCAACCCTGTCTAGCGGATTATTTGAGTTGGACAAAACAACGGGCGAAATGAAAAAACACACCTTCAACCCCCTGGATCCAACATCTATATCAAGCAACCAGTTTAGCCATGACCAAAACACATCAATAATTATAGACAATAATAATAATATTTGGGTAGGCACAACTAATGGGCTGAACTTTTATAATAGAAAAACAGAAACCTTTAAGCGGTTCTATTCTAAGAAAGACGATATCGGCAGCATATCATCAAATAAAATAAACACCCTACATTTTGATGGCTCAAGTTTATGGGTTGGTACCCCCAGTGGTCTTGACCGCCTTGATATAGAAGCGGGGATCGTTGAAAGACAGTCTGGAAACATGTGGACATCAATGCTCAACCTCTACGGCGTGAATCAAATTGTCCCCTTTAAAAAAGGAGTCCCCATGGATGGATTCTGGATGGCAACCATGGGAGGTTTGGTATATTACGACAAAAGCATGTCAACGTTTCAAGATGTTGTCTACCCAGACATATTTGGAAGATATGTTTCCAGGGTCTACCCCAGCCCAAACGGCGATCTTTGGATATATGTACCACAGTCTGAAGGGATAATACATTTTAAAACCACCAATTTTTATTTAATGTATGGGTTTTTTGATTCCCAACAAGACTTTGCAAAAATACAATCAAGCGACAAAGGCCTGAAATCTATAGGGTCAAATAAAATCAACGAAATATTGTTTGACCTAAAGGGCACGCCCTGGTTTGCAACAGACAGGGGGGTAAGTAAACTAATCGAGAACAGTGATGTTTTTAATTTAAAATGGCCTATAAAAAACGCCAACAGTATAGCAATAGCAAGAAACAACGCCGTCTGGTTTTCACACGACAACGGACTTACGTCCGTAGACAACCAGGGAAAAGAGATTAACTTTGTGTCCGATCCTACCGATATAAACTCCCTGTTAACTAACGAGACAGGAAAAATCTTAATAACAAAAAGAGGGGACGTGTGGGCAGCCTCTAAATACGGAGGTGTTACCGTTCTTGGCTTTTTGGAAAACAATTTTACACGGTATGAAAACATTAATCTCTCTGCAAACTCCATAGTCCCTGAAAAAATAAATACAATTTATGAAGACGCGAGGGGAACAATTTGGCTTTCTTCTAACAGGGGTGTTTCAAAATTTAAAAATGGAAAATTTTCTTCTCAATACTATAAGCCAACATTAAATAACGACCACCTGTCTAACGTTAATGCGTTTTTGTATGACAAGAGTGGCGTGTTGTGGGTTGGGACGAATAATAACGGTCTTTATACACTAGACTATGAAGACCTGTCTATCAAAAAACACTATACCCTAAACCAAGAAGATAAATTTAGTTTCTCATCTAGCACGGTGTTGTGTATCTATGAGGACAACAAGGACGATGTTTGGATTGGCACTGGGGGGGAAGGTTTATTTAGGTATGATAAAAAATCAAACGGTTTTAGGAGACACTCTATTGACAATGGTTTACCCAGCAACACAATCGCATCCATCATTGAAGACAAACAGAATGTTTTTTGGATGGGAACGCGGAATGGGGTTTCTAGACTAGACCCAATATCAAACCGGTTCCAAAATTATAATCTATCAGACGGCCTAAAAGACAGGGTTTTTTTTAATCAGTCTATCGATATAGACAACTATGGAAACATCTATATAGGTAGCCCCCAGGGAATACATATCGCAGATCCAAATAAAATCACCCCAAACCCGTCTCCTCCTAGATTAGCACTGGTCAAAACAACAGGCATTGACGAGAAAAACAACAAAGAGTCTCTAAGTTTTTCAAATGGCAACATTGATGTTGACCACCATGTCCAAACCATAGAAATAGAGTATGTAGGCCTGAGTTTTACAAAGTCAGAAAAAAACAGCTATCGCTACACACTAGAAAACCATTTGGATGGCTGGGTTGATAACGGAAATAGTCGCACGGTGTCTTTTCAGGGATTGAAGCCCGGTAAATATAAATTTGTTTTTATGGCCAGCAACAACGATGGCGTTTGGAGCGAGCCTTCAACAGGAACAGAAATCATAGTCCACCCACCGGCTTGGAAAACCTGGTGGGCTTATTCCGGGTATGTTGGTTTTTTTGCACTAACAGCATTTGGGACGGTGAGGCGCAGAGATAAAATTCAATTAGCCAAGCTTGACGAAGGTCGAAGGGCACTGGAGCTAGAAGAAGCTCGAGAGTTTCAAATGAAAATGCTCCCGAAAAATTGCCCCAAAGTAATGGATTTGGAAATCGCAGCCGGAATTAAAACCGCAACAGAGGTTGGGGGCGATTACTATGACTTTTTCCCACAACACGATAACAGTATTTACGTTGTTGTTGGGGATGCTACAGGCCACGGAATGACCGCCGGAATGATGGTTTCTATCACAAAAGCAGGCCTATATGGGACCCCTCCCAACATGCCTCCGAATGAAGTTTCTTATGGACTAAACAGAACCATTAAGGCCATTGATCTTGGAAAAAACAAAATGGCCATAAGTATTGCGAGGTTTTGGAACGATCGGGTGGAGTTTACATCAGCCGCCATGCCCCCAGTGTATCATTATAAATCAAACACGGGTGATGTAGATGAAATTTTACTTGAAGGACTCCCCCTTGGTAGTTTTAAAGGAGAAACATACAGCCTTCTAGAAATTAGCACCGAGCCTGAAGATGTATTTGTTTTTATTTCGGATGGACTACCTGAGGCAACCAACATAAGCGAAAACATATTGGGGTATAGAGCGGTTTTGGATTGCGTAAGAGAAAATGGAAAAAATAGTGCAGAAGAAATTAAACAATCCTTGTTTGACCTTGGGGCGGCATGGCTAGACGGAGTACCAAACCAAGACGATATTACCATAGTGGTTGTGAAAAAGACAAAAGCTTCCTAGGGTTCGTTTTTATTTTTGTTTTTTTTAAAATAAAATGAGCCGCTATAATTCAAAGACAAACGAAATGAATTCGGTATCTTGTGATGCCTGCGGTTATGTTTTCGAATGTTTCGACAACAACACCAATAAAACATATCAAAATAATATATTTTTCAGCGAAGTTCGCTCAACCCGTTGGGCTCGTCAGCATAGAGGGTGTCGCTGATTTATCGTGGTGGATGTAGGCCTATTAGATCAGTTTGATTATTATTTAGGATCTCTGGATGAGTTGGGAGAGATTCTCATTGAAGCAGATCAATCAAAATCGGTAGGAAAGGGAGTTCTCCGGCTTACATTGGGAACGGTGATGGCGTCGAAAGGCGCTATTTTTTTATACCACCCCAACAAAAATGAACTATCCATTTTAGCATCCCAGGGCCTGAAGAAAAAAAATTCATTTACGCCACCAAAAAAACTTATATCAGAATCCAAAAAGTTTCGCCACGACCACATTAAGCTAGATAAAACACCGCGTTGGATTACCGGTGAATTGAAAAAAAACATCGATGAACTAGCTATAATAATTTTGGTTCCTTTGTTTCATAAAGACCGCTTGCTTGGGCTCCTGTGTGTTGGAAAAAAGCTCATGGGCGAGGCCTATACCGATGCTGAAATCAAAATATTAGAGATTGTTTCCAACCACTTGACGAAGGCGTTGTTCAACTATGAACTCATAAAAAATGTTGACGAAAAAGGTAAGCTACTTAATTTAAAACTCTTAGAGCTGGAAACGCTTTTTGATATCAGCGTAGCCATTAGTTCCGTTTTAGACGTAGACGAACTGGGAGAAGAAATTCTATGGCGGTCTGTGGGTATTTTGAATGCATCTAAAGGAATGATGTTGATGCCAAAAGAAAACAGTCCCATTCTTGAACCTAATTCGTCTTTTAATTGGGAAGATTCCGATGCGCTTATTTCAAAAAAACTAACCATATTTAAAAAGATTGATGATTCAAAATCAGGAGTAATTCTTACGCCAGAAGACAAAAATTCACTGCAGAAAAAACTAGGCGAAGATCACGTCATCATCACCCCCATCCAGGCCAAGGAGAACGTTCTTGGCTATATGGTTTTATGTAATAAAGAAACGCGACACGGAGTGGAGGCCTTTACACAAACAGACCTAGACCTATTGTCTGCTCTCTGTAACCAAGGCGCCGTTGCCCTGGATAACGCCCGCCTATTTAAGGACATTACAGAAGCAAAACAATTCAATGAAAGCATTTTAGGTAGCATTGCTACCGGCGTTATAACCCTAGACCCCCTGGGTGAAGTTGACTCCATCAATCAGGCTGGGACGAATATTCTCAAAATGAACAGTGATGAAACCATAGGAAACCACTACATGTATTTGTTTGAAAAAGACATGGAGATTATTGGCTTAATTCAAATGACAGAAATGGAAAACAAAACACACTCTGAAATAAACATGCCCTTTTTAACCGTATCTAAAGAAGCTGTTGTAAATGTGTCTGTAGCTCCACGTATTGACCCAGGCGGAAGCGTTCGAGGATTGGTCGTTGCAATTGAGGACATTACAGACGTAAGCAAAGTAAAAAACACATTTAAGCGCTATGTGTCGAAACAGGTTGTGGACGAACTGTTGGACGATGATGCCAAATTAAATCTGGGCGGGGAAAAAAGAGACGTAACTATTTTGTTCAGCGACATACGCGGGTTTACAGATATGTCTGAAAAAATGAACCCAGAAGATGTTGTTAGCACCCTAAATGAATATTTCTCTGAAATGATAGATATTGTTTTTAAGCATAACGGCACTCTTGATAAAATTATCGGAGATGAGCTTATGGTGGTTTATGGCGCACCCACGTCTAACAAAGACGATACGCTCCGGGCGGTAGCTACGGCCATGGAAATGCAGTCACAAATTAATGCTTTGAACGCCAAAAGAATAAAACAAAGAAAAAAGCCCATATTAGCGGGGATGGGCATAAATAAAGGGATTGTTGTTTCGGGAAATATTGGCTCCAGAGACATGATGGATTATACCGTAATTGGTGATACGGTAAACCTGGGCGCCAGACTTTGTTCTGCTGCGGGCCCGGGAGAAATTTTGGTATCTTCATCTGTGTGGAAAGAAACCCAAAAGCACTATTCTTATAAAAAGCTAGAACCCATCAAGGTCAAAGGAAAAAAGAACAAAGTGGGCGTATATCGCATCGATCATGATGGTTAGAGCTGCCCCACAATAAAACAAACATCGCTTTAAAAAATGAATGAAACCCAAAAGACGTTTTGCAGCAAAATGACCAACCGGTTTTTATTCAAAGCTTATGCAATTCAAAAATTGCCACTAGCATTATTAACTGGATTCAAAATTATTGAACTTAATGAATTAAAATGTGTTACTTGCGTTAAGTATAGCTACCTGAATAAAAACCCATTTAGGTCCACCTTTTGGGCTGTGCTTGGAATGGCAGCAGAATTAAGCACGGGCGCCTATGCGCTTTTGGCTACGAAAGGAAAGGAAAAAAGCATAGCTGTGATTTTGGTGGCCACCCATGCAGAATTTGTAAAAAAAGCCACAGGCATTACCACATTTACCTGCAATAACTGGCTTGAATTTGACAAAGCTGTAGGGCGGGCGATTAAAACAGGTGAACCTCAAATTGCCACAGGAAGGTCCGTTGGATCAAATGAAGATGGTGAAACCACTGCATTGTTTGAATTTACATGGTCTTTTAAAATACGAGACTAACCAACGCCCGCACCATCTTAGTGGTGTGAAATATTTTTACCCAAGATCACAGTTGGTATAAATGATTATACATCGCCATCCACGATGCGATGAAAACAAACATTGTTTCAAAAAGACATATGGTATTGGATTGGTTTGTGTTTTAAGGGAGACAACTCGTGCAATGCCTTTATTAAAATCATTTAAATAACTCCGAAAAACCCTTTTTAAAAAAAGGTCGATTTAGGTAGCTTTACAGGCTCACTTACCTTTGTAAGAACCATTTCATTACACATCGATATTTAAGACAGGATTTCAATGAAATTTTCCACATCCAAAACAGAACTGCAACAAGCGTTACAAAAACTTTCCAAGGCTACACCAACCCGCTCCACCCTCCCTATTTTAGGCTGTGTTTTATTAGAAGCATCTGAAGAAAAAACCACCCTTCGCGCCACCGATCTAGAAATCACCATTCAGGTCGAAATACCAGTAAGCCTGGAACAAGCTGGCGCTACGGCCCTGCCCTTAAAAACGCTTTTAGATATCACAAATGAGCTTCCAGAAACCCGTGTTACTTTGTCTGTAGACGATAAGGATCGCGTGGCCATTACTACCGATACAGGTGAATACGATCTTATGGCGAAACCGGCGGACGAATTTCCCGCTATACCGGACACGCCCGGATCACAACCCATTGATGTGTCGGGTGAAATGTTGAAAAATATTATTGATGCCACATCCTTTGCCGTTAGTAGGGACGAATTGAAACCTTCTTTGACCGGCGTACTGTTCCGATTCGGAAATCATGGGATAACGGCTGTTTCCACAGATGGCCACAGATTAGTGAAATACACCCGTAAAGATTTTAATTCAAACGGGTTTAGCGGCGACATGATTGTTCCTAGGAAGTTTCTCGCTTTTATGTCAACTCAAGTGTCCAGCGGTAATGTTGCCCTATTGATTGGCGAAAACCACCTCACAGCCAAAGTGGATAACGACATGGTGTTGACCCGGATTATTGACGAAAGATTTCCTGATTATGAAAGCGTGATTCCAAAGGAAAATGAAAAAACTATGCAGGCGGACAAAGGCATGCTATTGGGCGCCATTCGCCGTGTTTCTATTTTTTCCAATAAGTCAACCCATCAGGTTGCGCTGAATTTGGACGCAACATCCTGTAGGGTTACTACAGAAGACCCCGAAAAATCATCCAAAGCCCAAGAAAAAATACCTGTGGAATTTGATGGGGATTCTCTAACAATAGGTTACAACGCAGAATACTTAAAAGACGTTGTTTCCCACGTTTCTGGGGATAAGGTGATAGCGGAATTTAGTACATCCATCAGCGCTGCATTATTCAGCCCAGAAACAACGGAAGACCACATTGACAGTTTAATGCTTTTAATGCCCATTCGCTTGAATGATTAACCCTCCGGTTGTTATTATCGGATGTCTATTCACCTCCTTCAATTGGTTTCGTTTCGAAATCATGATATACGGGAATTCACTTTCATTCGGGGCCTCACAGTGATCTGGGGTGAAAACGGTTCAGGAAAAACAGCTGTATTAGAAGCAATCCATACGCTCTCTTTTGGAAAAAGCTTCCGCACTCACAAACAACGAGAAATGATTAGAGGCTCTGATGAATTACTTATAATTCGGGGCGACTTTTTATCTAATAAACACCCCGATACAGTGGCCATACAAGTCAATAGGTCTTCGGGGCAAAAATTAAAATTAAACGGGAATGCTTTATCTGGTCGGAAAGAGCTAATCGGCCGAAACAATGTGGTTATTCTTTCGCCAGAGGAACAATCTATAACAAAGGGCGCCCCGGCAGAGCGTCGAAAGTTTTTTGATAAAATGTTTTCAATGTCATCTAAAAACTATGTGGACACACTACAACAATATAGTCGCGTATTAAAGCAGCGGAACGCTGCAATTTTGAACGTGAAAGAGAACGGTCAACAAGCAGAAAACCTGCAAAGTTGGGATGAAAAACTAATCGAAACAGGATATAAGCTTTGGGAGATTCGATTTAGTTTTATGAATAGTTTTAAAACAAATCTTAAATCCACTGTTGGGAGATATGATAAAGAGATTCAATTTGAAATAACATACCCAGACAAAATTCCATCATTGGATACTTATCAAACCAAAATCAAAAATTCTCAAAAAAAAGACATTGCATTAGGCAGAACAACTTTTGGGCCACATCGGGATAATATTGCCCTAACTTGGAACAATCGCGATCTTCGAAATTTTGGGTCCCAAGGAGAACATAAGCTTTCATTGGTTTTATTAAAATTAGCTGAATTAGTTTTTGTTCGCAAAAATACCGGTACCCACCCTACGCTTTTGTTGGATGATCTTTTTGCCAAACTAGACCTAGAAAGAAGTAAAAAAATAGTCACCCTTTTGCAGGGCCTAGAAACTGAATCCGGTGAGCCTGTTCAAACAATTGTAACCACAACAGACCTTTTGAATGTAGAAAAAAGCGGTTTGTTATCTGGGGAAAAAGAAAATAACACCTACCACTTGGAACGATAATGCAGCATATTGGTGGACCACTCAAAAAGTTTTTAAAATCATCCGGACTCGAAAAAGGAGTCGCCCAGCAAAACGCCATGGAAGCATGGGCGAATGTTGTAGGTGAAAATGTATCAAAAAACGCAACCCCAGTGGATGTTCAACATGGCATATTGACCATCAAAACAGAAACACCCGCATGGCGGCAGGAGCTACATTTCCAAAAAAAAATAATTGTAGAAAACCTAAATAAAAAATTAAATAAAAAAGTGATTAAGGATATCCGTTTCATATGAGCGAAGAAGCACAATTAGAACAAACAGCACAGTATAGCGCCGATAACATTAAAGTACTAGAGGGGTTGGAAGCGGTAAGAAAACGCCCGGCCATGTATATTGGAGACGTAGGTAAACGCGGCCTTCATCACCTTGTGTATGAAGTTGTAGATAACTCTATTGATGAAGCCCTGGCGGGATATTGTACCAAGGTAACTGTGGTGTTTAACGCCGATGGCTCTGTAACAGTTGAAGATAACGGTCGCGGTATACCGGTGGACATACACAAAGAAGAAAAGAAACCAGCAGTAGAGGTTGTTATGACCATTCTCCATGCAGGTGGAAAATTCGACAAGGGGTCTTATAAGGTTTCCGGCGGTCTCCACGGCGTAGGTGTTTCAGTTGTAAACGCCCTATCAGAATGGTTGTGGGTGGAGGTAAGGCGGGACGGAAAAATTCATCGCCAGGACTATAAAATAGGCGATCCCCAAAATGAATTAAAAATAACAGGCACGGCGAAAAAAACAGGTACAAAAGTATGTTTTTATCCGGATGACACTATTTTTAAAACCACTGTTTTTGAATATGATATTATCGCTGACCGACTCCGCGAACTTGCATACCTGAACAGTGGTCTTGAGATTATTTTAAGAGACGAACGAACAGAAGATGGCGAGTCGGATTCATTCAAATTCAACGGCGGGCTAAGCGATTTTGTTAAATATTTAGATGAACATAATAATCCGCTCCACAACAAGATCATTACTGTCAGTAAAGACGACGGGGAAGTTCCGGTTGAAGTAGCTATGCGCTATGGCAACACCTATAACGACAACATTCTTACATTTGTGAACAATATTAATACCATTGAGGGCGGAACACATCTTTCCGGTTTCCGGTCCGCACTAACAAGGGCTATGAATAATCATGCCACAAAAAACAACTTGATCAAGGCAAAGAAAAATGAAAAGATTACTCTTTCGGGTGAAGATTTCAGGGAAGGCCTAACTGCTATCATTAGTATTAAGGTAGCAGAGCCCCAGTTTGAAGGACAAACCAAGACCAAGCTTGGAAATGGCGATGTAAAAGGCATTGTGGATACGGTTGTGTATGAAGGCATATTGGATTTTTTAGAACAGAACCCATCTATTGGTCGCCGTGTAATTGAAAAGGCCCTCTTGGCAGCCCGGAGCCGAAGCGCCGCCCGAAAAGCCCGCGAATTGATTCGCAGAAAAAGCGCATTAGGCGGCTCATCCCTCCCCGGCAAGTTGGCGGATTGTTCTAATCGGGACCCTGTATTTTGTGAATTATACCTCGTTGAGGGCGATTCAGCTGGTGGTTCAGCAAAACAAGGTCGCGATAGGCGCACACAAGCTATTTTACCTCTTCGCGGTAAAGTGATTAATTCTGAAAAAGCCAGAATTGATAAACTACTGTCCAATAACGAGGTTCAATCTATGATCACCGCCTTAGGCGCCGGTTTTGGCGGCTCTGAAGATGAAAGCGGCGAACGGTCGTCCGGAGATTTAGATATTGAAAAACTTCGCTATCATAAAATAATAATTATGACCGATGCAGATGTAGACGGATCTCATATCCGAACCCTTTTACTGACGTTCTTTTATCGAAAAATGAAAGAAGTTATTGACGGTGGTTATCTTTACCTTGCTCTCCCTCCATTATATCGAGTCGCCCAAGGTAAAAAAGAAGCATACGCCTATGATGATAATGAGCGCGATCTTATCATTGAAAGGATGAACAAAGACAACAAAAAAACAAAAGTAACCATTCAGCGCTACAAGGGTTTGGGTGAAATGAACCCAGGGCAATTATGGGAAACCACGATGGATCCAGAGCGTAGAACCTTGTTGCGGGTTACCGTAGAAAGCGCGAGTGAAGCAGCTGAAACATTCCAAAACCTCATGGGAAGCGACGTAGAAGCTCGCCGAACATTCATTGAAAAAAATGCAAAATTTGTCGTCAATCTTGACGTTTAAACTTTAGGAAATATTTATGGTTGATTTTAATAGAGACAACACGCTTCCACGAGACATCGTAGATGAAATGAAAGAGAGCTATCTTAACTATTCCATGTCAGTTATAGTTTCTCGGGCCTTGCCAGATGTACGGGACGGGTTAAAACCAGTTCACCGCAGAATTTTATTTGGAATGAGTGAGCTGGGATCTAATTGGAATCGTCCGTATAAAAAATGTGCTCGTATTGTTGGTGATGTATTAGGTAAATATCACCCCCACGGTGATAGTTCTGTCTATGATGCGTTGGTGCGTATGGCCCAGAGTTTTTCCATGAGATATGAATTGGTGGATGGGCAGGGAAACTTTGGTTCTATTGATGGTGACAATGCTGCCGCTATGCGCTATACAGAATCTCGTATGACAAGAATGGCTAGCGAGATGCTAAGAGATTTGGATAAGGATACAGTAGAGTGGGATCTAAATTTTGATGAAACACTAAAAGAACCAACTGTACTGCCATCGACCGTTCCAACACTTTTGGTGAATGGTTCCGAGGGAATTGCGGTTGGGATGGCCACAAAAATCCCACCCCACAACCTTAAAGAAATTATTAATGGGCTGGTCGCTCTGATTGAGAATGAAGATATTACCACTGATGAAATAATGCAACATATTAAGGGGCCAGATTTCCCAACAGCTGGACTTATTATGGGTATGGATGGATTAAAAGATGCATATGCGACTGGCCGCGGAAAAATAAAAATGCGCGCACGGGCCCACATTGAAACAAACAAAAACGGGAAAGATAGTATAGTTATTACAGAGGTCGCCTATCAAACCAATAAAGCAAACTTGGTCGAAAAAATAGCAGACCTTGTTCGGGATAAAAAAATTGTGGGCATTACAGATCTCCGGGACGAATCAGATAAAGACGGTATCCGGGTTGTGATTGAAACAAAACGCGATGCAGTGCCGGAAGTCATTTTGAATCAACTATATAAACACACCCAACTTCAAGATACATTTGGAATTATTTTGCTCGCACTGGTGGACGGCATCCCCAAAATTATGCCTCTCAAAACTATTTTAAATCACTTTGTAAACTTTCGCCATGAAATTGTGGTGCGAAGAACAGAATTTGATTTAAAAGAAGCTGAAGCGCGGGCACATATTTTAGAAGGGTTAAAAATTGCGCTAGACAACATTGATGAAATAATTAAAATAATTCGCGGCAGTAAAGATCCAACCCAGGCGAAAGAAGGACTTATGAACGGGTTTAATCTTTCTGAAATACAATCTCAAGCTATTTTAGATATGCGATTGCAAAAACTAACGGGTCTTGAAGTAGATAAGGTAGTTGCCGAATATCGCGAAGTTATAAAAGTCATTGGTCATTTACGGGGCATTTTAGAAAACCGTAGCCAGCGGATGGATATTATTAAGACAGAATTGTTGGATGTTCAAGAACAATATGGCGATGAGCGCCGAACAGAAATTATTCCAGTGGATTCCAACTTTACCATGGAAGACATGATTGCTGAAGAGGAGGTCGTGTTGACCGTTACTCATCGGGGCTATATCAAGCGGACCGCATTAAACACGTATCGGACACAACGAAGAGGTGGCCGAGGAGTTCAGGGCGCAATGAGCAAAGATGAAGACTTTGTTGAACACCTTTTTATTGCCAACACCCACAACTATATGCTCTTTTTTACGGACCAGGGAAAATGTTATTGGTTAAAAGTTTATGATATTCCTCAGGGTGGCCGCGCTACACGTGGCCGCGCCATTGTGAATTTGATTGGCTGTGCGCCTGGCGAAAAGGTGGAAGCTTTTGTGAGCGTGAAGGAGTTTGATGATGACCACTATATTGCTATGGCTACACGAAATGGGATTGTGAAAAAGACTGTTTTGTCTGCTTATGGTAATCCGAGAAAAGGCGGTATTTATGCCATTGAAATTCGAGAAGGCGACAAACTCATTGAAGCAAGAATCACTAATGGTGAACACGATATTCTTCTGGGAACTTATGAAGGCAAGTCGATCCGATTCTCTGAAAATAATATCCGAGCAAGCGGGCGTAAAACCATGGGTGTAAAAGGCATCACCTTAAGTTCGAAAGAAGATTATGTTATCGGAATGCTTGTGGTTCGCCGGGAAGGAACTATTTTAGTTGCTACTGAAAAAGGCATGGGAAAGCGCACCGACGTGATTCAATATCGCACTCAAACCAGGGGCGGTAAGGGGGTCATGACCATGCGTTGTACAGAAAAGACCGGGAAAATGGTAAACATTATGGAGGTGGTGGACTCGGACGACTTAATCGTCATCACTGACTCCGGTGTTTTGATGCGTCAACCTGTAGCGGCGATCCGGACAATCGGCCGCGTGACCCAGGGTGTGAAATTGGTAAAATTAGACGATGGCGCAAGCATATCATCAATTACGCGCGTTATCAGCGAAGATGCAGCAACCAGCAAAGAAGAAGTGGAAGATGCCCAAATTTCTATTGATGACAACCTACCCCAAACC
>Ga0208766_1000893_pt1 | contig 16341 bp, 14 predicted proteins | sample ETN01SmetaG_3_FD_185792 | JGI IMG/M metagenome (GOLD analysis project Ga0208766, IMG submission 185792) | Marine microbial and viral communities from oxygen minimum zone, Eastern Pacific Ocean - ETNP2014F12-01SV263 (SPAdes) (version 2) | ecosystem: Environmental > Aquatic > Marine > Oceanic ... | reverse complement strand
TTCGTTATCCTGATGCTTAGATACCAAGAGTTTAATGTAATACCTTTTATAAAATAGCCTGCCATATTTGCAAGCACGCAAAGTGATGTCAAGGAATGAAATCATTGCCCCTTATTCATGCTAACCTCAACGTGCCAAGTTTCATCAAGCTACCCATCAAACAGCCATAAACACAAATAAAATAAAGCTTTAGAATTCATATTCTTAAAACAAGTCTGTTAAGTTTTATTTGATTTTAACCGCTATGAGACATAGACTTTAGTGGCCCAAGCGGTGACGGCTTTTTGCTGACTCCCTACCGGCACAAAATTTGTGTCAGGCCTTGAAAGAGGATCCATCTTGCAACAACTAAGGATAAGAAGGTATGCCCCGTGTTATTTCAGGAGTTCTCAAACCAGTGCGGGAAAATCCTAGTCAAAAAATATTAACTCATATCCAAGCGAGGATTTAATGAAGGTTGCTATCTGTAATTCTGTTGGTATTGATGCTGATGGATATGCAATGATCCACTCCCCCAGCCGTTGGACCAACAGTACAAAGGATTTAAATATTTTCACCTACTACCCATGGGAACTGGCTTATTGTTCCTCTATACTTAAACGTGATACTGACCATGAGGTGAGATTTTTTGATGGGTGCTTAGATAAACTAGATCATGACGCCTTTGTTGAAAAGGTATCTGATTTTAGCCCGGATTATCTGGTCATGGACTGCGCAACCCGGACGATCAATGCTGACAGTCGATTCGCAAAAGAACTCAAGAAAAGATTTGGAACAAAGTTTATCATCTGTGGGCCACATGCCACTACCTTCCCCGAAGAAGTCAGTAAGTATTCCGACTATGTAGTACTTCGCGAGTACGAAATGACCATCCTCGAGATTCTTCAAGGTAAAGACCCAAGCGATATTCTAGGCTTGTATCCCAACGCCTTGCGCTCTCCCCTGGATGTTAACAAACTACCATTACCCGAAGACGACGACGTTTCCAGGCTTGCTTATGGTATACCAGGCGAACCTTCAAGCGAATACTTAGAGATTCAAGCCTATGCTTCACGTGGATGCCCATTGTCATGCAGCTTCTGTGTATGCGGAAATATCTCCTACGCGCATCCCAACTGGCGATCAAGAGATCCTCAAAACGTCGTTTATGAATTGCAAACTCTCAGAGAAAAATACCCGCAATTGGAAGGTATCTTCTTTGACGAAGAAGTTCATAACGGCAGTAAAAAATATATGCTCGAACTAACCAAAGCTATTCGACAGAATGGCCTGGATGATCTGAAATATGATGTCATGTGCGGACAGTGGCCAATGGATGAGGAAGTACTCGATGCAATGAAAAGTGCTGGATATTATATGATAAGACTTGGCATTGAAACTGCTGGAGAAAAAGCCGCACAGGGGATGGATTTAATGAAAAAATTTAATGTCCCGCGCCTCAAACAACTCATGGAACACGGTACTAATATAGGGCTGAAATTTTATGGGACATTTACTTTTGGAGGTGAAGGCTCTACTGATGACTGCGATAAGAAAACTCTAGCGCTAATGAATGATCTGCTTGACCGAGAATTATTGTGGAGATTTCAACTTTCCATCAGCACACCACAGCCGGGAACACCGTTCTACAACCGTATGAAACAAAAAGGATACCTGCGTAATGTTGATTGGAAACATTTTGATGGTGGCAATCATTGCGTAGTTGACAACCCACAATATCCAGCCGAGATGGTTATGAAAAATTTTCGAGAAGCTGAGAAGCTATACGAAAAAGGATTCAACAATCGTTATACATCTACGGCAAAAGATAATTTCCACTCCATTGAAATCAATTCAACACGCGAGATTCTTCTTTTTCGCACTGCTCGTATGAAACAAGTTAATGATATCCTGGGATCTCTACACGAACAATATCAAGATAGTCGAATCTCTGTACTAGGGCAAAATGCCGTAATCAATGAACTTAAATCAAATAATTATGTAGACGATGTATTTTTATATGGGGATGGGCACTTTAATAATGACCTATTTCCCCACCCCCTACTACAAGATCTATCTAAACGGAAGTATTCCTTGGGGGTCATTCCTTACCATAATATGTCCGGCAATGGATATGCTGATGTAAAAGCTATCGCGAGACGAATTGGAATCGGGAAAATGGTTGCAGTGAATATTGAGGGGAAAGTATTCGACTTGGAAAACCCGGGCGATCAGGGACGATCACACCTTCGGTAACGAACGAAGCGGAGCTTTGGCTCCGCTTCGGGGTATTTTTTTTCATCAACCAATTAAAACTACGCTATTACTCATGAAAACCACCAAGCCTAAAAAAATTCTTCTTATCAGGTCTGCAGCGAACACGCTAAACACTACTATAAACTCTCTAAAAAACGAGTTTCCAAATTCAAAAATTACTGTCCTTGCCCCTGAGTCTGCTCGAAAAAACCTAGAAATCAATCCCAACGTCGACGCTATGATCTCCGCCGGCACCATAAGCCGCATGAGTCTTTTTAGCCTTAAAAATGAGGTGATTAGAACAATTCGTATTGGCCAGTTTGATCTCGCAATAGCACTCTACAATATTGATCATGGCATGGGATATTCCAATATCGATTTTCTGGCTTGGCTTTCTGGAGCTAAGAGTATTCGAGGATATAATGTCCGAGGAACATTTATTGAGTTCAACGGTTGGGGAGTACTTAAAAAGTATTTTCTCGAAAAAACCTCCTTTACTTGGTTTGTTATAAATGCATTTACAACAATTGTTCTATTTTTATTTATAACATTCGGGTTTTTATTAGAATGGCCTATTCGTAAAATATTTACAATTACTTCCTCCAAGGACCCCTCCCAAAAAAAGAAAAAGGCAGGTTCCCCACAACACACAGAACCTTCAAGAATTCACGGCATTGCACAAGAAGTTCACCAAAAAATTTAGCCTTGACCGGAGAAGGAAGCTTAATAATGAAAATTGTCATTGCTAACTCAGTCGGCGTCGACACCAATGGTTACCACATGGTCCACGTCCCATCACGATGGTCTCTGGGAGTAAAAAACCATACAAACTGTAGTTATTATCCTTGGGAATTGGCCTACACATCCTCGCTTTTAAAACAAGAAACTATTCATGAAATTAAGTTTTTAGACGGTGTTCTAAATGCTTGGAATTTTGATACTTATATTCAACGATTGCGTGAAGAGAAACCGAACTGGTTGGTAATGGAAAGTTCGACTCGTACCATCAGAGAGGACCTACGCCTTGCGGAAACTATTAAAAAAGAATTCAAAACAAAAGTGATTATGACCGGCCAACATCCTATGGCCAGTCCTGAAGAGGTTCTAAAGGTAGCAGATTTTGTGTGTGTCGGCGAATATGAGTTTGCAGTATTGGATCTTGTCCGAGGTAAAGATCCTAAAATCATTCCCGGAGTTTACCCCAACTTAAGAGGCGAACTTCCGGATATCAACCTCTTACCATTCCCAGAGGATGATGATGTCCGAAGAATTGATTACCATGAACCAAACTGTCGCTTTAGACAAATTCAAATGTATGGATCTCGTGGATGTCCAAGACGCTGTAATTTTTGTGCCGCTGCAACGTTATACTATGATCAGCTAAACTGGAGACCACGAAATATTGACAGCATAATTCAAGAAATCAAAGAATTAAAAGATAAATACCCTGAAATGGAAGGAATTTTTTTTGATGAAGAAACGCATAATATTCAAAAAAATTTCAACATCCAACTTTCACAGGAAATCAAAAGATCTGGACTCGACGATTTAAAATACGAAGCAATGTGTGAATATATTTCACTTGATGAAGAAGCCCTCGTTGAAATGAAGTCTGCTGGATACTATAAGATCCGCTTTGGTATCGAAACAGGAAGTGACCACGTAGCAGAACAAATGACCCTTGGAAAAAAACACAACCTTAAAAAACTACGCTCTATTCTAAATTTTGGGAAAAATATAGGCATGCTGTTTTACGGGACTATAAGTGTTGGGGGACTCGGATCTTCTCCCGAAGAAGATCAAAAAACGGTTGACCTTGTCTACGAACTAGCAAGTAATGGTTTGATGCAGGAAATACAAGTTTCCATCAACACACCTCAACCAGGAACCGATTTCTATAATAGCTGTATTGAAAAAAATCTTATCAAGACCCAAGTAACCAATGATAAGTTTGATGGTAATGGACATGTAGTGGTTGAATACCCTAATTACCGCGCTGAAGAAATCCAAAAAAAACAACACGAAGCCTTAGATGCTTTTGATCGTGGGAAAGCAAAAATTGACGCAAAGGCCTTCATGGCTATTGCAAAAGCATCGTTCAAGGCTATCCCTCAAAACTCTTCCGTCCTTGTATTAAGAAGCGCAAGACTATGGATGATTCAAATTATCATCACTGCGATGAATCAATATAGAAAATCAAACGTTGACCTACTAGGGCAAAACGCGATAGCAGAAGAATTAGAATCAAACTCAGGAATTGATCGTATTTATAATTATGGTGATGGGTTTTTCTCTCTAGAAACTATCGAACCCCATTTAATGGAACAACTCAGAAAGAAAGCATACGAATACGTTCTTTTACCTATGGCCAACAATCACTTGGGAGGATACCGCAATGTTTTGGATGTCGCTCGAAGCATTGAACCGAAAGTTATCCTCGGAGTTTATCCCGAGGGAAATGTTTTCGTGATCAAAGAAAAAAAGGAAGGCCCTATGGCCGTGGTGTGAAAATTTTATCTTTTAGATTTTTTAGATCATGCGGCCTGTTCAGCTATAGAAATCGGCTGAACTGGATTATCAGGTTCAGGATCAACGATATTCCTTTTCAAAAGAATATTCACTAAATTCTTATCTCTACATGTAACGGCCATATCAATCAACCCGTCGTTATCAAAATCACCCACAACAATTCCTTGCGGATGCTCATCCACAACGTGAGCAATGGGGGGCCACGTAAAGGTTCCGTCACCCCTCCCAAGGGAAACAGTTACTAAATCGTCTGTTGAGTTAGACACCGCTATATCAGCCCTACTATCCCCGGTAAAATCAGCAACTGCTACAAATTTCGGGAAAGATCCAGAAGCAAAGTCTTTGAGAGCTGTGAACGTTTTATTTCTATTATTCCGAATTAAAGTCATTGCATGAAGAACATTGCTTGACGACACAAGGTCGTCATAACCATCATTATCAACATCTATATTGGCAAGTGTCAGCGGTTGTCCACCTCCTTTAAAAATATTTGAAGGTTCGAAAGTACCGTCGCCCACACCCCACAAAATCTGCACCCCAGTTCTACCCGACCCTGCTAATGCTACCGCAATATCAACAATCTTATCCTTATCATAATCACCTACAACAATCGCTGTTGGCTGTCCTTTTACTTTAATTGGCATTGGATTCTTAAAGCGACCCTTACCTTTTCCCAAAAGAATCATTACCTTATGATAACGCATGGTAACAGCAAGATCATTAATTCCGTCTCTATTAAAATCCCCTGATATCATATTAATTGGAATTTTTCCTGGCCTTAAAGTTATTCTTGTCTTCTTAAAGTTTCCAAACCGAGAATTAAAATAAATATTAATGGTCTGATCTCTATAGTTCAATACAGCAAGGTCGAGATAACCATTATTATTAAAATCTGACGTGACAACACAAATAGGATCTTCACCTGTTTTCATAATTATCTGACTTTTAAATGTCCCATCACCATTCCCTTTAAAATAGGATAGGGTATTGTCTCCACTGTTGGTAACTACTAAATCTATTTCCCCATCCCGATTAAAATCTTCAGAGATCATAAAAGAAGGTTCAGCGCCTGTTTCCATAACAAAATTAATAGTAAACAAACGAGGCATCTTTTTGCGGATCTTACTTGAGTTAGGACAACCTGCGATAGCCCAAGCCAGAACCACAAAAAAGAAAGAGTAAATAGTTTTTTTCATTTGAAGATTAATTTTTTAAAAATCGACTGTTTCATGAGATTACCACAGCTATCAGACTGGAACAAACTGAAGAAAAAATATAAAATTTATTCTAAGCAATGCAAAATGCGAAAAAATAAGAAGAGGGCTTAAATAAGTTTAATTCGAAACAAAAACGTATCTACTGACAAACTTGGTCGCAAAAGAATGGGTTATGCCTTTTTTCCTCACCCACAGTCGTGGCAGGGCCATGCCCTGGGTATAGACGCGTGTTCTCGGACAGTGTTAGTAAATTTTTAGTAATAGAATCGAATAAATCCATCCAAGAAGAGTTGGCGCGTCCCATAGAACCGGCAAAAATAGCGTCCCCGGAAAAAACGGAATCGTTTACCTTGAAAGAAATTCCTCCTGGGGTGTGGCCACGGGTAGGGATAGTCTCGATTTTTAACTTGCCTAACAGAATTGAATCGCCCCTCTCTATTATACGTAAGTCACGACTCCCAGAGGGACGTGGTTCTATTTTATCGACCCAGGTGGGGCATCCAAACTCTTTATCCAACTGGGCCAACCCCCCAGCATGATCCGGATGTGTATGAGTCAACAAAATCATTTTTGGTTTAACACCTAATGCACAAATTTTTTTTATTATTACTTCCGGACTAGCACCGGTATCTATGATCGCCGTTTCGCGAGTTTCTCGACAAATCAGCAAATAGCATTTTACTGGGTAACTACCCATAAACACATTGAGACAAACGATATCGAAATGGCCTGAATCTACAGTTATCTCTTTTGGGATCCATTTACCACGAGCAATCGCCGCAAGAGAAGGCCCGTGTAAACTAAGGGCATTGGCTATTTTAAAAACGACCTTTTCCTCTGGAATCCACTCGTAATTTTCAATGCGCGCAATATCTCCTATGGACATTCCCGTTGACTTTGCCAAGTCGATCTGACTCCACCTTTTACCATCTCGAGCCTTTTCGAGAATATCACCTAACTCATCTTCCAAGCCCATATCACTTCTTTCTAGCAATAATCGATTGCACCAAATTAAATTAAGTAATGACCCTCAGTCAAAATTAAAAAGGTTTTTTTGTTTCAATTGAGAGAATGATCAGCAAACAAACCTAAGAAGCTTTCTGTTTTTAGAAACCATTTGGTAACAACCTTCTGTAACCAAAGCAAAACCAGGAGCGTTTTCATACATCCAAAGCGGCCATGTTCTCCCGAGAACACAAGCTAGAATTCTAAAAATCGCCTCTGCCCCCTTAAACACATTTCCCTTTAGATCAACCCAATGAATCGAACGTTCACAATCCTCAATTAAAATTTGTGAGAACCGTTCGCACGATGATTGGGAAGGTAAGCACTCTACTTTATCCTTTGTTGTTAACTTTAACCACTCGACCCAACAAACACAAAAACTACACTCACCATCATATAACAATGTCGACCTCACCATATTCAAAACCAACCTCTCAATCTATAAAGCTTTCGGCCAAAATGTTTTGTGCTAACGAATCATTAGCAGTGTAGAGCATTCGTTTAGAATCATACAAGAAATTTTAAATAAAGGTTACCTCACGCTTCCTATCTTGGAATTTATAGAAAAACGAAGGCTCATGATTGGTATAATTATTAATAACTTAATTTTTATCCCTAAAGACTTGCGTTATTCATAGACCTAGGCTATTGTTTCACCTTAAATCAACGTACTAAAAAAGCTGCCCGAAACGATTCACTGCATTACAATTGAATCCGCGATATCGAAATATCACTTGATACGAGAAACCTATAATGGGAAAAATGACGCGCAAAGAAGTTGAAGAACGACTTGAAGAATACGCTGCATACAAAGCTATCAAAGAAGCTCATGAAGATGTAGAAGAGACTCCTCTCGAGACAAACGACAGTAGCCTGGAGAATGGAGTGGACAATAACTCTCAAAATTCTGACAATGAAAAAGAAGAGGAAAATCCTGCAGGAGTTGTTCCTCTAGACGAAGAACCGCAGGACGAAACAAACCATCCCCCCGCTCCATCCCTTGATAATTGCGATCTTTCAGAACTCGACTTATCAGACCTCAGTTTTCTGAGTATCAGTATACAAAACGCAAACCTCACAAAAGTAATTCTCAATCGGGCTAACCTGTCTAACTCTTCTCTAGCAAAAACAAATCTTGAAAATGCAAATTTAATCGACACAAACTTGTCAGGAACTGACCTTTCAGACACCAATCTCAGTCAAGCAATTCTGGAGGATTCTAACCTGGAAGGAAGCACACTCAACAGAGCAAATCTAAACGAGGCGATCCTAGAACGCGCTAATTTAAGAAAGTGTAAATTAATCGAATCGAATCTTACTAACGCGAATCTGCATGAAATCACATGTGGCTTAGCTGATTTTAGTGGATCTAAATTAACCAATGTAAAAGCCATAGGAGCTGATTTTAACCGAGTTAAATTAAGCGGCGCTAACTTAAGCAATGCTGACTTCACTGATTCTAGGCTAAGCATGGCCGTCTTCTTTGAATCGCAATTCATAGGCACCAATCTCAATAGGGCGCAGGTCAAAGGCTCAAAACTTGTAAAGGCCAATTTCACTGATGCTTGCTTAACTCGTGCTGACCTGACAGGAGCAGACATTTCCGATGCAACAATTAAAGGAACAAATCTTTTGAGGGCAAAACTTGGAGGAGCTATTCTAAGGCGCACTCACATACTCAACTCAAATTTAAAAGAAGTAGATCTCAATATAGCCGACCTTACGAGCGCCAACCTTGAGAAGGTTGAATTAGACGGAGCAGACCTTGGACGAATAAAGCTAAATAATGCATCATTGCGAGAAGCTAAACTAACCAAAGCAAACATCAGCAAAGGAAAACTTGCAGGCGTTGACCTTTCAGGGGCCGACCTGAGCGGAGGGAATATGAAGGGGGCAGATTTTACCGGAGCCAAATTGACAGGGGTTGATTTAAGCCGTGCTGATTTAACAGAATCAGTTCTGGAAAATGCGGAAATCAAAAACTCGTTTCTAACAGGTGCTGATATTAGAAATGCTAATATTAAAAATGCCAACCTTGAGGGAAGTGACTTATCCGGAGCAAAACTTACAAAAACAATATTCCATCAGGCTAACCTAAAAACCTGCAATTTTCACAGGGCAGACCTTGAGCATGCTGATTTTTCTAAAGCAAATCTATCGCAAGCCAACCTAACCGGGACGAAACTAGCGGATGCAAACTTCTCAAATACTATTCTCACTGACGCTGATTTTAACAAGGCAGACACAACCGATACCGATTTTTCTAATGCCAAAGGTTATAAAAAACGGGACTAACTCTTTTGAGTACTTAGAAATATAATTTCTTTAAATATCTTTTTTAAAGTCTTGAATCCAACAAATGTACAGCTTATAAAATTCCTATAATAAATAGATTATTATAAAATATAATATTATGGCCCTGGCTCAAAAATGGACGTTAAGAAAACAGCCTTTAAATTTAAATGAGGTACTCCAGTTACGCAATGGAATCGCGTTATCTAAAAAAGTTATTCCTGGATGCGCTGTTGAGAAAATCCTCAAAAAAACAAAATCTGGTGATTTGCCTATATTCAGTCTAAATTAATTCCCATCAATTCTTTAGTAAAAAAACCTAAGATAGATTTTTATTTCCACCTAGTGATTTTATTTAACTGAAAACTTACCGCACAAAAAACACTAATTAATGCTGAAATTCATGGCTTGGATGGTTGCGTTCAGTGTAATTCTCGGCTTTGTTTTAATGATCTATAAAATGTAGCCTGTTACACAATTTTCAACTGGTCTTCTACAACCAATCTTCTAAATCAAACTGTTCTATACACTCTGGACTTCTCATGTCCATAAATAAGTCAGCTTGATCAAAATTTAAATTGAAACCTGGAAGCCTCTCCCATGCCAGCTCAGCTTCTTTGACTCTCTCAATATTTTGATTCAATTCTTTCTCTCCACCAAATTCCAATACTACTTTAAATCCGGTAGCTGCTTTAAACTGCAGTAAGTATCTTTTATCAGCCACACATTACCTCCAAAATACAATCAAACTCCTGACTTAAATATATCCAAAAAAAATCCCTAGCAAAAAATTCCCTTAATGAGACCTGCCATTAAACTCACACGTTGAACTGCGCTCTACTTTATAGGATCATATAACTCTAAAAATTTTCAACCAAGCAAAATAATCTTTTTCCATGAATATAGCTACATGAGCCCATCAAAAGAAAAACTTATTCCCGTTACCTTATTGACTGGCTTCTTAGGTTCCGGAAAGACTACGCTTCTCAACCATATACTTAAAAATAAACATGGGAAGCGAATTGCTGTCATTGAAAATGAGTTTGGAGATATCGATATTGATTCAGATCTTCTCATCGGAAAGAGTGATGAAATATTTGAAATGAAAAATGGTTGTATCTGTTGCTCGGTGCGAAACGATTTAATTGAAACTTTGAATCGATTAATAAATCGTCAAGATAAATTTGATTACGTAGTTATCGAAGGAACGGGGCTCGCTTCTCCGGGTCCAGTAGCCCAGGCATTTCTCTTAGAACATGAAATCAATCAATCACTTTTTTTAGATGGCATCATTACGCTAATCGATTCTAAAAATGCATGGAACCATCTTAAAGATGCTGAGGTTGCATGGGAACAAATAGCATTCTCTCATATCCTACTTCTTAACAAGTCTGACTTAGTATCCCACGATGAATTAAAAAATTTAGAGGACCATATTCGTGGTGTTAATCCCACTGCGAAACTATTTAACACTAAAAATGCGCAAATAGAGCTAAATCATCTACTAGATATTGGTGGTTTTGATCTTAGTAACGTTAATCTATCCGACAATGAATTCCTGGAACATGGCCTTCACGATAAACACCATGAACATGAAGGTGACATAACCTCTGCCTCAATTGTTTGTCCTGGCACCATTGACCCTGATAAATTCAACAACTGGTTAAGAATGTTGTTAATCATGGAAGGAATGGACGTATTTCGGACTAAAGGTATCCTTAACACCAAGAATTCAGACAAACGTTATATTTTTCAAAGTGTCTATATGTTATTCGAAGGACGCTTCGAAGATTCATGGGATAACAGGCCTAAAGAAAATAAAATGGTTTTTATTGGTCGAAACCTTAATAAAGAAAGATTAGAAAATGGCATTCAATCTTGCATTGAATACTAATGCGAAGAAATGAACAATAGAGCGCTCACCTCAACTATTTCAAAATTTTTCAATCAGATGACAAGCACTAACACTTCTATTTTTTTAATTTGTATTTCGATTTAAATACCTCAGCCTATATCTAAAAAATGTTTACCTTTCTACCTTAATCTTTTATATGCCAAGCCGATCTTTCAGCATATTTTGTAGCCAATGTAATGGATTTATCTTACGCTATCGAAAAGAAGGATCTGGCTCTCTTATTCGTATTTATGTTAAACAAATTTTAGAACCCGAGTACTTTAAACAATTTAAAAACAAAAAATTAAAATCAGAAATCCCTCGTCTCGATTGCCCCCAATGCATTCAAAGAGTTGGCATAGCCATAATTCATGAACCCGGCAATCGTCCTGCGTACCGAATGATCAAAGGGTCATTCTTTAAAAAAGAATCATAATTTGACCTTTAATACTTCTTAGGCATAAGACCAACAAGCTATCATTAAAATAACTCGCCCTATTCTTTGATATGGATATACTGTAATCGGATTTAAAGTATTTCCTGACAATTTAAATTTAAAAATCATGACCTTCGCGGTGCAAGTTGCAATGAAGCACTTTTAACCAAAGCACAACTCCAAAACTGTAACTTCGAAGAAGCTTACTTAATGTGGGCATATCTCAAGGGCGCTATTTTTGATAATGCTAGATTAGAGGGTGCTTAACTTCATGGGACTGGCTCTAGAGAAACTAATATCACGAAAGATCAAATAAAATTTGTCTACCCTGACGAAGACACCCTATTCCCCATCTTTACTTCAGATAAAGAAAAAAATATGAGCTTATCATGGCCACTTCCAAAAAATGACCCCTGGTCTACTCCCTTTGCGGAAGTTTTGCTTGAGCATTTAGATATTTTTTCTGGAGCAAAAATACTTGACATTGCTTCAGGTGGAGGAGTTCCAGCTTTTAACTTAGCAGAAAAAGTGGGCCCAAAGGGTAAAGTTCTTGCCGTAGATATCCACCAGGGTCAGGTACTAAGGGCAAGATCGATTCTAAACAAACATTTACCTTGGTTACAATTCGAAGTAGGGGACATGAAAAATCTACCCGCCACCCTATCTCAATTTGATCGAATCACAGGGAACTTATCCTTTATGTTTTTTCGTCCAAATAGATATGAAGCTTTGCAGCAACTCATACAATTTCTTAAACCAGGAGGACAGATCGTTCTTACCTTCCCTTCTCTTGGGACCTTTGATTCTTTATGGAAGCGGATAGATGACGAAATGAAAGTCAGGGGACTAGTTAAGGAACAAAAATCCCTTGCTGAATATATTGAGGAAAGGCCTTCCGCTAAGCAAGCTAAAGACTGGCTTAAAGAGTTAGGGATGGAAAAGATAGCTGTTTCAGAAAAACCCCTTGAGATTCAATCGGGGGCAGGTCGGAAGTTTCTAGAGCACCCCCTACTCAGAGGAGGATTTCTTGATGATGCTTATGAATGTTTTGAAGATCAAGGTTTAGCCGATGAGTTTATGACAGCTATTTCAAATGACTTACCAAGTTTTGTTCCTCTAATAGCTCAACGTTGTGCAATGTCTGGATGGATACCAGAAGACTAAATAAAGTTTTATTCTCGATTTTCCAATTATTAACTGTGACAATTCCCCAACCCGCGAACCTCTAGGTATTTCTGATGATATTCTTCTGCTCGATAAAAATGCTCTGCAGGAACAACCTCAGTAACAATATCATTTTCATATTTACCAGATGCCTGAAGTTTATCCTTTGATGTCTTTGATAAAGCGGCCTGATCTTCATCTTGAAAAAATATTACCGACCGGTATTGGGTACCAATATCTGGGCCCTGACGATTGAGAGTAGTTGGGTCATGTAGTGACCAGAATATATCCAGCAATTTATCAAAGGACACCTTATCAGGATCAAACTCAACTAAAACTACCTCGGCATGACCCGATTGACCAGTACACACTATTTCGTATGTTGGATCAGGTATCCCCCCACCACAATAACCAACCGCTGTCGACTCCACTCCATCTATTTTACTGAAAGTAAGTTCTACACCCCAAAAACAACCCGCTCCAAAAATTGCTTTATGCATATATGGCATATCTCCATAATTAAATTAGTAATCAACCTATATCAGGCAAAATTGTAGGCGAAGCAACCGCTTGAGCACCGGACCATATAATGCGGGCAATTCTTACAGGGATCGTTTGGCTCGGCACTAAATGCATGCCCCAAAAATTTTGTATGCATTTTTTTAATTGAAAGGTCATTAACTTGTTTAAAGTCTGTTATGTTGCCAAGTTTTAAACCGTGGAAAGGAAAACAATTAAAACAGTCACCTTGTGGATCAATGTCCATTGGACTATCATCCGCACATCCGAGATAGAGATCAGATGCCTCCCAGTCCTGAAGGTTTGGGACAGGCTGGTTGCCGTGATAAAAAATACGCTCAACCAACGGATACTCATCTTCTTGGATTTCATCTAAAAAACAAGGCGGGAAAGAACAATCAAACCGGAAACACAGTTGCGGGTATTCCTTCAGCAAGTCAATCATCATGCGCCCTACTTTGGGGTAATCCCGTATCGGCAAAGTAATATTTTCCTGACCTCCAACAATGGGGAAAGCTGGGCTAACACGGATTTTATATTTTTGACTACTTGGTAAACCTAAGCCCTGATAAATCTCATTAATCTCCCAACATTGTGTCGCAAGGTCCTGTTCCTTAGAGTATAAATTAAGGCTAAACATAAGACCATGACCGTTCCTACTAAGCAGTGCTTCTGCTACCTCTCTACAGCGTTCATGGTTTTTTTCTGAAATATTTTCCATGGTTTGCCAGTTCAGAAGAACCGAGAACTGAATTTGTTTTTGAATCGAACCATCCTTACCCACTGTTTTTAAGAGCAGATCAAGTGCCTTATCCGGCATCAATCCGTTGGTAAAAATCCCCAGAAAACTGAAGGGCTGCATATTCTCAAGAGCGCCGGAAAGTATATCGTTAAAACGTGGATGAAGGGTAGGCTCTCCACCCATAAAATTTATTAGAGACGCCGTCTTAACTCGTGGTAAAACATCCGCTGTAAAAAAATCAAAATCCATAGACTTGCCAGGGGTTTTGACCGTCTCTTCCATATATTCATCGGCAAAGCAGTAGTTGCATTTTAAATTACAATAGCTATTTAAAATAATGTTCATTACATCTAGTCTCCAAGCACGGCGTTTTGAGAGAAAAAATTTACCGAGTCCCAACTTTAAAAGCCTAAATAACTGAACTAAAGGGACAAGGCTATCTTTTCGCACAAAGCCTAAGTTCTCTAGAATTAAGGTCGTTCCCTCCATTACAATAATAAAGGATTTCGCGCGTAACAAGTTAATTAATGCTAAAATCAGTCCAAACCCTAAATATTGAGTTTAGTACCCAAGAAATAAGGTTGAAATTAGGTTTCATCCAAGTCAAAATGGCTTTTTCAAATAGAAATTAGAGGAAACAATGCTAGCTTTTGCCAAAGATATAAATTTTAAGGAACAAAACCACCCCGAGGAAGATAAAAACTCGGAGTTGAAGGAATATATGGACTACCAAAGGGCCCTAGACCACGAACGACTTATTTACCATGCTCTAGATTACTCCAAAACAGAGCTACAAAATAGCATGACGGAACTTCAAAGCGAACACGAGAAATTGGAAGATTATATAAAAGATAAATTCCCCACCTCTTACAAAGCTCTTAAAAGCGCCGACACAATCATATTTATGCTTCGTAAACTCATTAACGGACATAACTCATCTAATAATTGGTATAGGATGAACGCTTATTACCATGCATTGGCTTATGATTGCATAAAGCTTTTTACAGCTTTTTATAATACAACCATCCAAAAAAATTCAGAAAAAGCCGAAGACTACAAGATTTCCAATGGAGTAGAAGTTGATTTTGATGATTGGGCCCACCTTTTTTTCCCTGATTTAGATTTTCATGTGGGAAAAAACTTGGAAGGTTCGCAATATCCTTTTGCAAAAAGAAACAAAGCTATCGAGGAAAGTATCACTAAAGAAGTCGACGCTGGAAATTTGTTTGAGGATGCACTACAAACAGTTAAGGAAAAACATGACATTGACGATGCCTCCATAGATTTTCTGCAAAGCAAAGACATTAGCAAAGATAACATGGAACTATTTTATACCTCTGCAGAAAATCCAATATACGAATACCTAACAGAAAGAGAAGATGGCAGTTGGGGAGCCGTTGAAGGAGAATCTCTTCTGGACCAAGCTTATTATTTAGGGTCGACTCTTAAAGTCTGGGTGTGGAGAAAAAAAGAAGATGCTGAGTCCACAATGGAAGACATGTCCAGTATGCTAAAAAAATAGCACCCGCCATTATTTTTCACAGAAAACTATCGTTTTAAGCAGTTTTTTTTGCGCGCCCTAACCTACCTTAAAAATGCTTAACGAAATAACAGGTCGAATTACCTTTGAAAGTTTGACTGTTCTCGATTTTTAACCAAGAAAATCAAACAGATTTTTCTTTCGCCACGGTTTAAGCTCTTTCGATTTATAGCCTAATTTAGATTTTCCTAAAAAAGTGACATGGTTACTCAATGCTTAATAATAGCACGCTAGAACTTTTCATTTCAGGAGTTGCGCTTGGCATATTGATTCTTATCTGGATCAAAGGTCTTGGGGTAATAAAACTACGTTATCGCAATTTCACCTGGCTTTACAAACTCCAGCAATCGACACAAGAAACCGATAACCTTAAAAAAAAAGAAGCCCTGACGGTCATCATAGACCACTGTAAGAGTTTAAATTCAAGGTGGTTACTCAGTGAGTCTGACCTTTATTTCTCAAGCAACACATACCAGTTGATACAAAAAATTGCTTACGCTTACCACCCCAATTCCGAATCCCCAATGGAGGAAGCTAGAATCCGGTGTATATTAAATGCCTTCATGGAATTAAGAAACCATCTTCTTGAACTAACAGCCTACAAAGGAATTCACGCCATTACCCAGTTTCGCATACGACATGTTCTTATTTTATCTCGCGCATGGAAAGCCAAGGAATCATGGAAACAATGGAAATTCTTTGTTTTTTTAAATCATCACGGACTTTATCCTTTATTTAGGTGGCTTTTCTTTATTATTCGTTGTCTTG
>Ga0208766_1000884_pt1 | contig 16390 bp, 17 predicted proteins | sample ETN01SmetaG_3_FD_185792 | JGI IMG/M metagenome (GOLD analysis project Ga0208766, IMG submission 185792) | Marine microbial and viral communities from oxygen minimum zone, Eastern Pacific Ocean - ETNP2014F12-01SV263 (SPAdes) (version 2) | ecosystem: Environmental > Aquatic > Marine > Oceanic ... | reverse complement strand
CTTCGTATGTATCCCAAAGAATGCTTGAGCTAGGACACACACACGTTATTAACCAAGCAGAGGAGCGACGAGTTGAGCAGGAGAGAATTGAACAGCGCCAAGCCACCGCTGCGCCCGTAGCTCCCCCGCAAGAAAGACCCACCAATCTTCAAAAAGTGTTGTCACTGATTGAGGATTGTGAAATTCAAGAGGGAAAGTACCTTGAAATATGCGACATTCTCATGGATGTGCATAGGGAATTATTAAATTGTAATTAAACTGTAAGATGGTAACAAACAACCCACTTAAAGATACGACACGGTATACTATATAAATATGAGCGACTCAGCAGTAGTTTACTGGTACGCGGCTGTCAATGAAGATTGGACACCACACGGATACTGTAAAATGGGTATAACTCAAAACCTGGTGCAACGAAAAAGTCAATACCAAACGACGTCACCCAAATTACATACATTACCCGCTGTACTAGTATTGCCCGCTTCTAGACGCACCGAAATCGATGACAAATTGAAAAAATGCTTAGCTAGTATGGGCAAGAATGTTACATTTCAAGAAAGATATGTGGGGGAAGAATTTTACTGGTACACAGATGAGAATGAAATTAGGAATTTATTTAAAAGTTTTTCAGCGATTGACGTTGAAATTCAATTCCTGCCCGGCGAATTGTTCAATGAAAGATGGGAGAGAAAGGATGAACAGTCATCAGTACCATCCCAAACCACGGAACGACATCAAGTGCATAAATTGCCGGACAGAATTGGCACCCTAATAAAAAATGCATCTGTGAAATGTCCCGAATACTACCAGAAATTCCTCGAAGTATATGACATGTCACCGTTCCCTGCGGAAAGGTATACAGGTGTGTGTAACGAAGTGACAAATAACGTAGGTATCACGTTTGTTAAAAACGCGAGGGGTACGCCAATTAATAAACCTCCCAGTTATGGCGAAAACGATATTCTCCGTGGTAGACCACTTGATCCTTCCGATATAGATAACCTTTTACTGTGGCAACGCGAAGTAGGTAAGATACCGCGCGACGATCGAGCTGTAAATGGGAACATCACGACGGGAAACGGCAATTTAAGTGCCCTAATCGGTCATTTTATAAGAGTTCATCATACCTCAAAAACTCTAAAAAATATCGCCTAAGTCGGACTCGGAGGTATTGATTGATCACTTAAAATCGGGGTCTTGAATTGAAGATGCAATTTCATACATACAGAGAAATTTCGGAGAGGTGTGGATTGGGAATGGACAACCACGGAATACGATTCGGGAAAAGGAATGGACAAACAGCATTGATGTTCACTGTTTCGGAAAACAAGCAGGTGAATACATATATTGACCGATGGGTAGATGGAAGCTATGAGTTCATGTATGATGGTTGCAAAGCCAAACGCACAAACGAAAAAGTGTCTGAGTACTGGCGTTCACATGGAAACTACGCTCCGATCGTGTTGGGCGTCGGATTACGTCAGTACCGCTTAGATGACTGTAAATATGCACGCGGACATTCACTTGAATGGGTCGTATTTGAAGAGGGGTTAAATATCAAGGATATACAATACATCAACGGAAAAATTAAATTTATAATCAAAATCGAGTGTTCCCATATTATAAGGGATTTGTCCTATATAACTCGAAGATGGGGAAGTGAAATAAGGGTGCCACCGCCGGTGACTTCTTCTCCATCTCAGGTGAACGATGATACTGCGGAGAAGTGGGACTTTATCAAACGTTTCAATGGGCTGTCAACAGGTGGCAAGGAAAAATTCCGCGAAGTCATTGAATTACCGTTTGTCCGGGATTTGCTTCGATTGTATGTACCCGGGTATATCGATTTATAAAATGTAATATTATCATAGGCATGAACAGATCAACATATTTGAACAAAGGTGCCACATTAGTTATCAGGGGTGACGATGTGTTCAAAAATAAGGATTACATGAAAGGGGTTAAAACTGTAACCCTTCACTCAGACGCAATAGTAAGTGAATTTCCGACACAGGAGATGGTTAATAGCCCCATACTTAGAGATGTTCACATACTAGGCAAGGTTCGTAAATTCCGGGGAGACCTTTTGAAAAAATTAAAATTAGAATGGTTGACCGGTATAGTTCATAAATTTAATACGAATATTGAACCCATCTCCAATATTTCGGAGCCATTAGTTCTCAAACATTTACGTATAGAGGGGCTCGATCCCGACTCGGTCGTCGTCCCTCACACGAACAGTCAGCGGGCATATCTTATTGAACAGGTATCGAAAGCAAAGAATTTGGAAAGTTTGACGTTAGACGGCTTACACATATCCAAATTTCCAAAGGGGTTCTTCTATAATTTTCCAAAATTAACACGCTTGAGTCTTCGGGATAATCTGATACGCGATCCAAATGAACTGAAGGATATTCGTATATTAAAAGATCTCTGGGAGTTGGATTTATCGTACAATAAATACCTGAAAAGATTACCAGATAGTATCACTAAATTGAAAAAATTAGAGAAATTAAAATTATTTGGTATTCGGGAACTGGAATCTTTACCGAAAAATATAGGTAACATGAATGGGTTGTTCAATTTAGGAGTCGGTCATAATAAAAAAATAAATATTCCCGAGAGTATATTGAAATTGAGTGAACACGCGCGGATAGAGTATAGTAGTGAGGGTTCAAATAATAGCCGTAACGGAACAATGACCGCTAGATATTATTATAATCATTGGAAATTCATACCCCGCGTTCCAATCAAATATATAAACCAGAAAATACCAAATAATGGTGCGTCTAATTCTATTTCGTATGTAAACTTCAACGCCGGTAACACCGCCATGAGAATCAAAAATAACAATCGATCACCGACGTACATGTCGGTAAATACCTTTAAAAAATTGGCGAACGCACGTACGGCACAGGGTGCGGAACACATCTACAAACGTAGAAATGACATCAAAAACATTCACGATATATACACTCTCAACGGAAACACGAATGTATTCATAAACCCCATGACGACGAAGATGGTTAAGAGAGGTGACATAGACTTCGTGAAATTCGTGCATTAAAGTGTTCGAAATTTAATGGATGTGATATATAGATTTAAACATCTGGGGTGATTAGTTTAAAGGATACACGCAGATAATTGTAAACGAGAATGAGACAGCCAGGCGTTTCACCCGGTGCCGAGCGCCATATATCCTCGAGAGATGTGGAACAAGAGGAGTACTATACCAACCAATGGCTCTCTGAGAAAGTCGCGAACATTGCCAAATCGTTTGACGCCGACGTCTACATAGAACCCGCGGTTGGTGGCGGTGCGATATACAGGCACCTACCAGAGACCAAACGCATGGGGGTAGAGATTCGCGATGGTGTCCCGTTCGACGATCTGGTTTGCATGGGTACTGATTTTTTCGATTTCCATGTACCGGTGGAAGACATACATAAGAGAATCGTCGTCGTCGGGAACCCACCGTTTGCTGGTGTCACGCAGGTGCAGTTCATAAATCACGTGGCGTCATGGCCGTGTGACGACGTCATCATCGTCTTCATTCTAGGTCTGTCGATGCGAAAGTGGTCCAACATATCAAAAGTCGACGAGAGACTCTACATATCTGAAGAGTTGGTTGTACCGCGGAACCGTTCGTGGTTCACGCGATCGGGACGAAAGGTTACGGTCCCCACGGTGGTTCAGACATGGAGGAAAAGTTCGAATGGGCCTCGACGAGACGCGCGCTTTGACACGGAATCTTCAGAATTTTGCGTTCTCCCATGCCACCGTTGGCGAGAAGCAAACTTAGTCGTTAAGCGTTTTGCATCACTCGCGTGCGTTGGTCAGCCATCGAAAGACGTGCGATTTGTCACTGAGAATGGACAGGTGAATGCGTACGAAGACTCCAGACGGTACGGGACGGTTGTATCAAAATCCGGTGCACAGGGCACGCTCATGCTTTTGAGTTGTGATGACGCCGATGCAGTGCATCGTGTAATTTACGATGCATGGCAAGATGGTGTCTTTCGAGAGTATACGACAGAGGCTTCGTCAAACGTCGGGAACGCGGTGAGCATAAATAAAAGTGAGCTCATAACGATCTACAACGGTCGTGCGCGCGATATTATTAGACCTATTTCATATTTGTATTAGAGTATATATACACGAGATCCGACCGCCCCAGTGAATTTTGGCGCGCCGTGTTTTCGCTAATCGAGTAATCGAGTGTTTCAAATCGTCGCATCAATACAGTCTTATCTATATTTGATTTTATCCAATGCCAACTTTTTGGTCGAAGTTTTTGTAATCCATTTGTTTGTATTCTCCCACACGCGCCTCCATACGCAAGGATCACAAAATCTGCGTTCCGTGGTGGCGTTGGTTGATTCCTATCATCCTTTGGACCAAAGGGTAAAAACTCCCAATCATTGTGCGTCACAGGTAAATGTATTACATTTCGTCTTATTTCTCGCTTCACCCAGATTTGAAAACAGCATTTCACAGACATAGGTGGTTCAAACGCACACGGCTTAATCGGAATGTCCTCGTCGTGTGAGAGGTGGAATGACATATCGAGTCTATTTTGGATACTCGTTCTCCTAAACGTTCTTGGTATTATGAAGGCTATGGTATCCGCCCACGACGCGGCGTGATTAAAAAATTTTATCGCCAATGACGAATTTTTACCAAACGGTGGGTTACCTATCACAAGGATTTTTCCAGGTTTTGGAACATACTTAAAAAAATCCTTCTCGATGACAGAATTACACCCAGGTTTTATATCTATCCCAATCTTTTTTGTCGTCGGTATGTGCTTGAAAAAATTACCGTTACCCGCACTCGGCTCTACCACTAGGTCCCACTCGTCCCAGTTTTTTATTCGAGATATACATGCCTTCGCGATCTCGGGTTTTGTATAGAATTTATCTAATCCCTCATGTCGCGTTTCGCATGTATTCATGTATTCATTAACAATGAAATCTTTAACTTAACAAATATCTCACTGATAGTAATGCTTAGATATGCGGCGACTAGAAAGGAATTGCCACGCGTCATGGAACGAGTCATTAAAAACGGCGAAAAAATCATTTTAGATTACGCGCGCGAGAATCAACCTCTTCGCGAAGCGAATAACATACTAGACGAATCGGTAAAATTAGTAAAAATGCTCGACCCAGGCGACATGTTCGCGGTCAAGTACACGAGTTTTGGATCTCGAGATTCTCCGATAATCGCGAACTCGTATATAGACACTTTAGTCAGCGTCGCAAAATCAAGGGACGTGAGAATCTGTCTGGACGCTGAGGATGTATTATACCCAAATTTGGCTTATAATATGATGGCTGAGCACAACACAAATGATAAAGTTCATGTGTACAAAACGTACCAGATGTATCGACGGGACGCGATGCGTGAGTTACTCGATGACATCGCATCTTCGAGTAAGGATAAAATAATGTTGGGTGTGAAACTAGTGCGCGGCGCGTATCTAAAAAAACAGGATAACGTCTTTAACATAAAAGGTGAGACAGATAGTGAATATAACAGGGCTATTAGGACTATTTTAGTTTGTAAAAATGTACATGCCATTCTGGCTACCCATAACGAAAATTCATTGATAATCGCGACAAATTTCAAAAAGGAACGATATGTCACGGCTCAATTGTTAGGCATGGGGCGCGAGGGACATATAGACTATAGATATATTCCGACAGGTACGGTGTGGGAAATACTACCATATTTGTTTCGTCGATTCGTGGAGCGGATGTCATGGAATGGTTAAAGAAATGAAACACCGAATATAAAATGACTCGTCCCATACCTTCTTTGATTTACGGCTTATCATGTGCACGCGGTCGTTATTACGTAGGTAGGTGTAGCGACAAATCTAGAATAAATGACCATTTCATGGGAGTCGGCGCGGCGTGGACAAAAAAATACAAACCACATCATCAATTATTCATTGAAGAGGGTGACCGTTTTGATGAGGATAAACACGTTTTACGGCTCATGTCCGAGTACGGTGTAGAAAACGTAAGAGGTGGCACTTTTAGTCGAATCGTTTTACCACAATCCGATCTAGATGCCATCGAACGCATGATGCGCGGTGCAAGTGATAGATGTTTCCATTGTGGTCAACCTGGACACTTCGTTAGTCAGTGCCCATTTATTAATAACGCAACACCCAGTAACGCGGGCGAACCTTGGTCGCATGAAGAAGACGAGCGACTCGTATCTGAATTGGATCGAGGCATGTCGATTAATGAAATCTGTATCGCACACAAAAGATCTAAAGGTGCGATCAGGTCACGTATAAACCGCGTTAATAATCCAATACAGCAGCCCTTGTTACAAGATGAACAAGGGGATGACGATGAATGGTGTTGTTTTTAAATGATTCATATGAGTGATTTTCGTAATTAAAGAAATGCATCTCCTAGTATAAAAATGCAACAAGATGTTCTGGATAACGGGTTTGTTAGACTCGTCGATCACATGCCTCAGGAAAATTTGGACTCGTCGATCGTTCAAGCAGCCAGAGTCTCTTATGGAGATGGGACAAAGAGTTCCAGAGGGGACCGAGGTCTCCTCCGATATTTACTCAGACACTGGCACACCACACCGTTCGAAATGGTGGAGTTCAAATTCCATATCAAAATGCCGATCTACGTCGCTCGACAGCACTTTCGACATCGAACAGCCTCCGTCAACGAACTCTCCGCGCGGTACTCAGTTGTTCCGAAGCAATTCTATGAACCACGTGAACTTCGGGGACAATCGGTGGTAAACAATCAGGGATCGGAAGGGGTCGTCGAAGTCAATGATGAACTCACCGATTTAATGTCAAAAAATTTAAATGAATCTTTTGAGGTCTACCAGGATTTATTGGATTTGGGTGTGTGCCGAGAACAGGCTCGCGGTGTGCTTCCACAATCGACGTATACAGAATTTTACTGGAAGATAAATTTACACAACCTCATGCATTACCTTTACCTCAGAATGGACGACCATGCGCAAAAGGAGATTCGTGAATACGCGCATGCGATTTATGACCTTATCGAACCATTAGTTCCGATCACGATGGAAGCTTTTAAAGATTTCAGAATCGATGGCATGCACCTGACCGGACCCGAGATACGAGCGCTCTCGACGGGTGAAAAGATCGAATCACCCGGCGAACGTCGCGAGTTTGAAGAAAAAATAAAACGTTTAGGAATCAATCTCGATGACAAATAAAATGTACATAAATAATAAATGTTCAGTAGTATACAATCAAAAAACACTGTGTCGCAAAAGAAGTTTAAGAAGTTTGGGAAACAAATGAAAAAACAACGCCAAAAGGATTTGAATCGGATGAAAAGTGAGTTTTCGAAAATTTCGGAGCGCGAAAAGAAACGTTCGCAAGAAATTTTTGAAAGTCACAAGGAATTTTTCGCCGATAAGCCGTGTGAATCTCAAAAAGTTGAAATGATGGATCACGCTATTGATTTCTACGAGACTTAAATACAAACCAACCGGTCAGTACAGAAAAAAAACCAAAGGAATAATAATTTCCATGATTAAATAAATTACCCGCAAACAAAGCGCTCAATACACTATATTGAGCATTTTGTATATCTTTTCTAGTTTTGTTTAACGATCGTTTCATGGCTGCTTTAGATTTCTCCAAACCTAAAACAGCTACATTGATATTTTGAATCCTCGCCGGCATCTCCATGGATGTAGACATCATATCCCTGACATCTATCGAATCGATGACCTCGTCTCGGAGAAGTGGTTCGAGATATTCATAATAATTAAAATTTTTATCTAATCGAACACACGTACCTTCTATAGTAGAGAATGCTTTTGCGAGGTATACGAAAGACGTCGGTATAATAAAGGGTTTTTCGACCGCCAAAGATAATAATATTTCATCGTTCAATATTTCATCTCGTAAATTAACACCGTCGAGGGTTTCGAGGTAGTCGAGTGTCGTCTTAAAAAATATTTCAATATCACTCGTGTCACTCGTCGTCGGCACGATCACTTGTAATTTGATGAGTGTATCGACTATACCTTTTGTATCTCTTTTCACAATATACATAAATATATCTTTGAACCCTTGTTTCAATTCATCAGATATGTCAATGACTAAACCAAAATCATAGAATACCAACTTACCTTTCGGTGAAAATCCTAAATTTCCGGGGTGTGGATCAGCATGAAATAAACCCTTTTCCATGGTTTGAATCATGTACGAACTGATCAAAGCTTCACAAATTTTCTTTTTGTTCACGCGAGTATCAGTAATTTCTGTTAATTTTATAGATTCGACGTTTTCCATCACAAGCATGTCATCGGTACAATATTTTTCGTACATCTCAGGGATTTTTATCCATTTTATTTTTTTTAACGCGGTTTTCATTTTAATCGCATTTTTCATCTCATTCGAATAGTTTGTTTCCGACAGTAAATATTCGATCGATTCGGTAAGCGCGTAACCGGTCGACGTCCCCGTGTCGATTCCAATATTTTCCAGGCATTTGACGATGTCGAGAACATTATCCGTATCGTATTTCATGGTCTCAAATATATCAGGTCTCCGTAGTTTTACGACGACCTCTCGTCCATCTAGCAATTTCGCTTTGTGTACTTGTCCAATACTCGCCGATTTAAAGGGTTCATTTTCAAACTCCGAGAAAAAATATGTTTTTTTGACTATATCATCTACGTATAAGGGGTCAATCGGTGGGACATTGTCTTGAAGACACTCGAGTTCGCGGGTGAACGCCGGCGAGTATAAATCCGACCGAGTCGAGACGATCTGTCCAAATTTCACGAAGGTTGGTCCTAATTCTATAAGTTTTTCGCGCGTCCAAGCACCCAATTTAGATTGGTCTTTTTGTATGTTTTTTCGCCAAAGAAACTCGCCAGCGAATTTCCATGTCTTTATTTTCTGAATATCCCTCGATTTAAGAGACAACATACCTACAATATGTTTAGAATTTTTTTAGCGTGTACTATTAATGAGGATACATATAATCGGTGCCGGTCCAACCGGCATGTCCTTAGCATGGGAGCTCAAAAAATATACAGACCATGACGTGTCCGTATACGATAAAAAAACATCGTGTGGCGGCGCGTGGTGGGAGCCGGATACAGGTGTCCGAGATATTCACGCACACAAAATTTTATTTGACCAAGCGTTTGTAAACACTCGTAGTTTATTAACTGAAATGGGTATAAAATGGGATGAAATGTTTGAAAAAGTTAATGTTTTAGATATTTTTAAAACGACTTTTAAAAATTTAAATGTAACCGACTACGTGAGTCTCACATCACTCGCGACGAGAGTACTCGCGCGACCGAATACATATAAAAGTGTGACGCTTCAAGACTCGATTGGATCCCTGTCCGAAAATGGAAAAAAGGTCATACAGGCATTGCCATATATCATGGATGGTGTCGGTTGGGAAACAATGAGTGCCTATGAATTTATTAAAAGTTTTGATCACGTCGGTTTATCCGCGCAATACACGCAACGCGTATCGGGAAAATACATGTGTGATAAAATGCAAGTAGCACTCGTCGAAGCCGGTGTTGACTTTGAATTTAACAAAACCCTTACAGATGTTCAATACAAAAAAGATGGATACCGCGCCGCGTTCGATGACGATACATTCATCGAAGATGGATTGCTCGTGTTGTGTGTCGATAGCGGTCATGCGTTAAATCTCATTAAAGATAACTGGGGTGACGACGCGCGTAAAAAGATATCATCGGGTGTGTACAGCGCGATAAACATTCTGATCGATTACGAAGATCCGATCGAATCGAACATGACTGATTTGGAAATCGCGATGAATAAATCACCACTTCGATTACAACCAACCGTATTGAGCAACAATCGTACGATTTCATGTGTTATTTGTGATATAGATGAAAACGTCCAAAAATATGAACCCGATGTTCTCAAATCCATGGTTCTTAAACAGTTAAAATTACCAAAACCAAAAGCTGTTCGTGTAGGATGGGCCTCGGTTTGGAAAGGTGATGAGTGGCACTACACACAAACATCGAGCGTCATGAGCATTCACGGACAAATTCCATTTTTTGGAGAATCTCCTGATGTCGCGATATGTGGCATGATGTCAGATCGTTCGACACCTTATTCGAGCATCGAATCAGCCGTCGAAGTGAGTAGAATTTTCTGTCATGAAAAATTTAATACGCGACGTCCTCTTAAACCAGTTATCGTCACAAATTTATTAGTAGTCGTATTGATCCTCGTAATTTTTATCCTTCGAAAACGATTATAAAGAATATAGTGGTATTATAATAATAATGATAACGTATCCAATAGTCGGAGAAGTATACGAATCAATGTATGATCATAATGATAAAAAATATATCAAAGTGAGTATACCCACCGCCGCACGCGATTATATAAACGGACTCCACGCGAACTGTTCGGGAAAATTATTAAATTCGAGTATTCATAATCCACTCGAAGGTGACGTTTTGACTTTAAAAGTGCCATTTCGATATAGGAGGGTTATGTGTGAAGTCGAGGGCGACTCACCCGTATCTTCTTTATCGAAGGGGGATAACGTTAAAATATACGCGCAATTCAGTGGCGCGTGGAACGTTTCAAATTATAGTGGATTCACCTGGACAATTAAAAAAATAATTACGCCGAATCTTCAGTGATTTCACCCTCTTCTGGGGTTTGGTCTGGTTGGTCTGGGATGTCGAGCTCTTTCACACCCGATGCCAGGACGCCTCGAAGTGTGGCGACGGCGCCTTCCAAACGAAGGCTTTCGGCTCGCATTTCTTCGATTTGCTTTATGATGTTTTTAATTTGATCTTCAACTTGGACGACGGGCATGATATATGTTATGTACACATTTAAAGTTATTTCTTTAATATACTATATCATGCTCACTAGAAGTGGGTACATTGTTGAAAGTTCTCACGAATTAAAACGTGAACTAACTGTACGTGCTATTGTCAATGATGATTATGGGTTTCCTCCACCGCCTTTTAAAGTATTTAGACCGACTAAGACAGGAATCTGCGTTCCAAGATACTTTGGAGTTAGTAAATTTGGAGCACCCAATGAAGATAAACGACCAACACCCACCCGCATCTCCGCCAAATTTAATGGAACTCTCAGAGATTCTACCCGGCAAGTTGAAGCATTTAATAAGGCTATTGAAGTCGGTCATGGCATTCTCAGCCTTCCATGTGGATTCGGCAAGACCACGGTTGCGTTAGCCGTCGCGTGTAAGTTGGGATATCGCACCATGATCGTCGTACACAAGGAGTTTCTTGCGAATCAATGGAAGGAACGAATCAAACAATTTTGTCCCGGTGCGACGATTGGAGTCGTACAACAAAACAAGAAGGAGGTCGACTGTGATTTTGTCATCGCGATGTTGCAATCCTTGAGTCTCAAAGAATATTCATTTGGGGATTTTGATTCGATCGGAACCATGATCGTCGATGAAGCGCATCACATTTGCGCGAAAGTCTTTTCACAATCCCTCTTCAAAATCGTTCCCAACCATATTTTTGGACTCTCGGCGACACCGTTCCGAAAGGATGGTCTCACGAAGGTGTTACACTGGTTCATGGGTGATACCTTCTTTTCGATCGAGCGGAAGAATCAAGACGATGTGGACGTCTTTCCAATCGAATTTAATTGTGATAGATTCACGGATCCACCCCCTTGTAGTCGTTTTGGTAAATTATCCCTACCGACACTCATCACCGAACTGACTGAGATGCGACAAAGAAATATAGTCATCGTGAAATTATTGAATACATTACTGAAGACAACTCGACAGATTCTAGTGTTGAGTGATCGACGATTTCATTGTGAATTATTACATCAGTCATTCCCAAAATCATCTGGGCTGTATATGGGTGGTATGAAGGAGGAAAAATTAAACGAATCGAGTAAGAAAAGAATAATATTCGCGACGTATAGTTTGGCACACGAGGGTCTCGACATCCCAAGTCTCGATACGGTCATATTGGCGACACCTAAATCAGACATCGTTCAATCAATTGGGCGAATCATGAGAGAAACGAAGGGTAAAAAAAATAATCCACAAATTTACGATATGTTTGATCAATGGTCTGTGTGCTTCGCGATGTATAATAAACGTCTGCGAGTTTACAAACAAGGTGGTTTCAACATCCCTAAATCAAAAGAAGAACCAAAAGATACAAATATATTTTCAAAGGGTCAATGTTTTATTGATATTTAACCGATTTTACCATTTTTTCTAGAATGGTAAAATGAGTATTTATTTTTTAACGGCGTCCATGACCGCGAGACACAAAACACCAGCTATGAAAAAGAGTACAACGTAATTGCACTCAGTCTCTTCTAAACCACCTGGGTTTGGAAGAGGTTTCACAGATGGCTTTTTCGTGACGGGTCGGCGCGGGGCGAGCTCCTCTGATTCGAAAGGAGCATAACCGATCATCTATATATTACTTAAATATTTAATTCCACGGATTTCTTTGGTCGCTTCCCACCTCTTTTTCCCTTCGCTGTGGGAGTCACTTTCACTTCCTTGACATCTCCCTCATTTTCGTCATCGATCGGTGTCTCGACAATATCCGAAATGGATCCATCATCGTCATCCTCCTGTGGTTGCGCTTGGGGCTGTGGTGCTGAAGTGGACATGGGTGGTGGTGGAGGCATCATAATGTTGCCCATCAAGCTCGAGATATCGACACCGGGTCCCTTCATTTCATATCGCTCACCCGGCGCGGTGGGGGCTTGTGCAGCCTGTTGGGATTTCGGCACCGTATTTTTAACGGCGTCCAACATCGTATTCGCAAGTCCTGGATTTTGCTTCATGATGTCGTTTACATTGGGCATGATCGATTTCATCATGCTATTCGTCAAGTGGAACATCATCGCGCTCCCACCCAACATCATGATGAGTTTCAGTTCAGGCGCGACGTGCATCTTCGTTCGATATTTGACGTACAATTCTTCGAACACTTCATCGTAATCTTCCACGCTGTCCATCACATTTTCTGACCAACCTTCCAGCTGAATCTCGAATGGATTGTATTTTTTATTTAAAAACTCGATCCCGGTACAACACGCCACCAGCATTCTCCTCGAAAATTTAATACTCTTATCTACATCTATACTATATGTAATTCTCTTTACTTCGGTTCGTAAATCATCTATGTTAGAATACGCGTTGAGACGCTTGTTGACCGTGAAGCCGCGTTTCTCTAATCGACCCAGCTTATTCACCAAGTCCGCCTTTTCTTCATCGATTGAGTTATACCCAGCCGACGGTTGTTCTTCCTGTGGCGCGGCGTAATCACCCATGCCGATTCCATCGTCAATAGGATCATCATACTCCCCGTAATCCACGGGTGCCTCTTCCATGGTCGGCTGAGGAATGGTTTGTTTGTTGGGGTTCGCGAAAGCACCGATGTCTTCCTGTGGCTGTTCTGAAAAGTTTTGCGCTGGTCGGAAGCTCACGGGCTTTGGGACTCTTCGAGCGCTGCGCGGTTTTGGTGGTTGGATACTGATCTCATCCATCAAGGCTTGTTCTGCGTCGTCGAGTTTCATGACATTGGTGGTGCTTCGATCTAGTACGATCTCGCCGTCCATTAATATGTATCTATAATCTAAATTAATTTCTTTAACGCACTTAAAAAAATCTTATATTATTATAAACATGTTGAACAATACCAACAGAAACACCCTCAAATCGATTGTCATATTATTCGTACTTTTGTGTATCTTAATGTCTTTCAAAACCACGGCTGAAAAGACCAGCAAGTACAGGCCACGACCAATCGAGACTCAGCCAGTGTCCGAAAAGTCTATATTTGAATTAGAGAATTCTCTTAAGTGCGCGCCGGGAAACCCAGGCTCCGGCTACTATAGCTCTAACAAAACACCAGGTGGCGTGTGTGGCGACCAAAAGGTCGTGTCTGATTCCGCGGATGCCCAGATCATCGGTGGGATCGGTGGGTCTTTAATTTAATCTAATCATATAGTAATATGAGTAAAGCTGGATCAACTTTGCCAGACTTCGAATACGAATATCACACTGTCGCCGTCGATACGATCGGACAGTCTAGTAAAAATAAATTTTCCGTGTATCTAGCGAACACGCTTGAAAACGTCGTCCAAGCTAAATTGTTAGCCGCGCGAATCGATACATCCGGTACGAATGTGTGTCACGTATCGATCGATCAACTCGACTCGAATTATTCGCAGCGCGCGACGAGCACCTTCAACGGACAGGGTTCAATGTCGATGATCAACAAATCTTTTGGTTCGCTCATTCAGAATGGATCGAATCCGATTACTTTCAGGGATAGCTATGACATTGAGCGGGAGTACGCGACCCCGATCCGAAAATTGGATCGCTTAGACATATCTCTTTTGAAGCAAGACGGCGCTGCTATCACAAATGGTGGTGGTGAAAATGTTTTCATATTTAGGTTCGCGTGCAAGAAGAAGAACATGCCATTTACAAATTAATTCATAAACTTATAAACCTGTAATGCTATAATTCGATAAAATTATAAAATTACTCTATTATAAATGTCGTCAGGTGTGGTTCAACTCATTGCCGTCGGCGCTCAAGACGAACATATCATCGGTGAACCCGAGATAAGTTTCTTTTCCTCGACTTTTAAACGACATTCTAATTTTTCTCAGTCGATTTCAAAGTTACACATCCAAGGTGCTGTGACGAACGATACGCTCTCGACGATTCAGTTCGACCGCGCAGGTGATTTATTGGGATACGTGTATTTCACCATTTCGCAAAATGGCGAAGCTGTGTATTCACACGATTGGACACAGGTAGTTAAAAGTGTGGATCTGTATATAGGTGGTCAAAAAATTGATTCACAGGATGCTATTTTTACAGAAAAAATTGCGATCGATACGTTCGCTCAAAATGTTTCGAAGAGTTCAAACGGACCACACCCTGGTGTGAGCTCGAGTTCATATTTTTACCCATTGAGATTCTTCTTCTGTGAGGGTCCACAAAACGCTCTTCCTCTGATAGCTTTGCAATATCATAACGTTGAAGTTAAAGTTAGATGGGGTCCAAGTGCCGGTAACTACGACGTTGAAGCTTTTGCAAATTATTACTATTTAGACAACGAAGAACGTGGTAACATCGCGTCAAGAAATAGAGACATGCTCATCACACAAGTCCAAAAGAACATCCCATCGGGAGAGAAAACGCAAGAACTCATATTTAGTCATCCGGTAAAGTATATAGCATCTACGGATACGACATCGACCGGTGCGCTCGTCTCAACTGACAATAAAATTAAGCTTGAAATAAATGGGTTAGATATTGGAGAATTTAGGTACGCGAAGCCGCATTTCATCGACGTCGTCAACTACTATCATACGAGTTTCGTGACGTCGCCTGATTTCTTTTTACACTGCTTTTGTCTCTCAACGAGCTCACTACAGCCAACAGGTACGTTAAATTTTAGTAGGCTTGATAATGCTAAAATATTGAGTGATACTAAAAATATAACAGATCCGATCTACGCTGTAAACTATAATATTTTAAGAGTCGAAAATGGCATGGCAGGATTGTTGTACGCAAATTAAAAATGAAAACTAATATTAAATGGTGAAGAATTCAAGTGTGAATCAACCTACGGATAAAATTCGTTTAGGAATCCACTCAAATTCGGAACAGCCAGCAAACTCTATCGTGTTTAACGCGTCAAAAGAAAAACTCGCACATGTGAAAAACAATGGACTTTATGTTGCTCCAATACGAGCAGACGAAGGTTCAAATCTTTTGGCATATAATCCTCTCACGAAAGAAATTGTGGATATCGGTGGTCAAAAATTAAAACTCAAGCACCTCGAAGTCGAAAATCTAGAAGTCGAAAATAAAACGATCAAAAATGAAAAATTTAAATTGTATCCGATTCTGGATATCGCTGAAAATTCTTCAAATAAGGAGACGGGTATAACAATACATAACGACAAGGGAGAGGTCAATATTTTAAACAGTCAGGGGGGAGTTAAAATTGACTCTGATTTAGAAGTTGATGGTAAGATCAAAGCGTTATTATTAGAAGGCGATGGTGGGCTCTTATCGAATCTACAGATTCAAACAGAAGTTCGTCAACATTTTGACAATATTTACGTTCGAAACGAACTTCACGCGGATGGGCAATATTTACGAAATATAAAAAAATCACAAATCATTGATTTTGAAAATAATTCACACGCGTTCGATGAACTCGCGGTATCTAGTTTAGATATAAAAAAATCTGTACACGCGGGTGGAGACGTATATTGTACGAAATTGTATGGTGACGGTTCTCACCTTACGGGAATTCCAAAAACTGAGTGCGTAGAAAAAATAAAAAATTC
>Ga0208766_1000878_pt1 | contig 16472 bp, 10 predicted proteins | sample ETN01SmetaG_3_FD_185792 | JGI IMG/M metagenome (GOLD analysis project Ga0208766, IMG submission 185792) | Marine microbial and viral communities from oxygen minimum zone, Eastern Pacific Ocean - ETNP2014F12-01SV263 (SPAdes) (version 2) | ecosystem: Environmental > Aquatic > Marine > Oceanic ... | reverse complement strand
AAATTCTCCTCATCAGAAATATTTAAAAATTCAATAAGGAAGCAATCTCTTTGGAGCACAGCTCTATCATATATGGGATTTTCAGGTTATATAAATCCTTTTACTTTAGAGGGACAAATCAATTCTAAAACCCCATATTTAAACTTTGTTATAAGTGATATCCATGAATCTGCACATCAAATGGGTTATGCATCAGAGAAAGAAGCTAATTTTATTGCCTACTTTTTTTCATATATAAATCCAGATCCTTATGTAAAATATGCTTCATTAATTTTCGCTATAAGACACTGTAATTCTGCTCTTTATAAGATTGATCAGGAAAAAGCAAGAGAGAAAATTAAAAGATTAAATTATGGAATCATTGAGGATATAAAAAATGTTGATTCTTTCTGGCAAAAATATAAAAATCCATTTCAACCTTTTTTTAAAAAATCCTATGATAAATTCCTGAAAGTAAATTCACAAGGAAAAGGAATCAAGAGTTATAGTGAAGTTGTAGGATTAATAATAAATTATAAATTAATGAACATTTGTTTAATTTCTTGTTAAATTTTATTAATATTATTAAAAAATTAAAGTGAATAAGTAATGAAGAGAAATATCTTTTACCTTATAATTTTTGTTGGTCAAATTGCTTTAGGTCAAGAATATTTTCCTACTAATACTGGTGTAAAGACCGAAGAAGACACATATAAGGCAATTACTAATGTTACAATCCACTCTAATTCAAATGAAATTACAGAATCAAATTCTATCCTGATTCATAAAGGGAAAATTGTTGCAATTGGTAAAGATATCCCTGTACCAAAAAATGCGAGAATCTATAATATGCAATCACTGCATATTTATCCGTCATTTATAGAGTTACATACTGATTTTGGATTAAAAAAACCAAAAAGAATTCAAGGAAGCGGAAGAAGTGCTGAATATTCTCCCAAAAGAAAAGGATATTACTGGAACGATCATATTCTCAGTGATTATAACAGTTTCAAGGATTATACTTATAATAAAGATTTGGCGACCAAAATGCGTAAAATTGGGTTTGGTGTTGTTAACAGTCATAGAAAAAATGGGATTCATAGAGGTACTAGTGTACTGATCGCTCTTAATGATTTTATTAATGATGGAAAACGCATATTATCAGATAAAAAAGCAGAACATTTTTCTTTTTCTAAAAGCGTGACATCCTCCCAATCTTATCCCTCCTCAATAATGGGATCAATGGCCTTAATTCGTCAACTTTATCATGATGCTAATTGGTATAAACAAAGAGCAAGCAAAAATAAAGACCTTTCTCTTGAAGCGATTTTAGACAATATTAAACTTCCAAAAATTTTTGAAGCCGGAGACAAACTTAATGTATTAAGAGCAGGTAAAATTGGATCAGAAATGGGTTTAAATTTTATAATTAAAGGTTCAGGTAATGAATATCAGAACTTAAGACAAATCAAAAATCTTAATGCTAAACTTATAATCCCTTTAAATTTTCCCGATCCATACGATGTTTCTGATCCTCTAATGACTAAAAAAATTGAACTTAGCCAAATGTTGTATTGGAATCAAGCTCCTTCCAATCCTTCCTTACTGGAGAAATCTAAAATCGTTTTTGCATTAACCACTGCAGATCTTAAAAATCAAGATAATTTTTTAAAGAATTTAAGAAAAGCAGTTAAGCATGGTCTTAGTGAAAAGAGAGCTCTTGAAGCATTAACTATTATTCCTGCCAAAATTTTAAAAATGGAAAATAAAATTGGAGTTTTAAAAAAAGGTGCATATGCGAACTTCATCGTTACTTCTGGATCTCTATTTAATGATAAAACAAAAATTTATGAAAACTGGGTAAATGGTGATGCGCATGTCATATCAGATAGGAAAAAAATAGATATAGACGGAAAATATCAAATTTCTTTAGGAAATAAAAATTATGATTTAGAAATAAAAAACAGTACTTCATCAATTCAAGTGAACTTTAAACTAGATTCTATAAAATTAAAATCAAAGACTAATTATAAAGATGGATGGTTGCAAATGACAGTTTTTGATGAAAATGAGAAAAATTTTGCTCGTATAAGCTCAAAAATTGAAAGTGAAAAATTCATTTTGCCCAATGGTGTAGATTTTTATGGGAATAATTTTAATTCAGTTTTAAAGCCTCTTAAAGATAATAAAAAAGAGGGTCAAAAAAAGAATAGAGATAAAAAAGAAAATCTAAGAGAGGTTTTAAAATTAAGATATCCAAACAATGCATATGGCTTTGAAAAAATTCCTAAATCTGAAAACGTTTTGTATAAAAATGTAACCCTTTGGACAAATGAAAAGGAAGGAATAATTCAAAATACTGATCTTTTAGTTGAAGATGGTAAAATAAGCTTAATTGGTAAAGATCTTGATGTTAAAAATGTGAAAATTATTGATGGAACTGGTAAACATCTAACTAGTGGAATAATTGATGAGCACTCTCATATAGGTGCTTCTAGTATTAATGAAGGTGGTCAGAATTCTTCTGCTGAAGTTACTATAGAAGATGTGATTGATCCTGATGACATTAATATTTATCGAAATTTATCTGGAGGAGTCACTACAATACAAATTCTTCATGGTTCTGCAAATCCAATTGGCGGAAGATCAGCCATAATTAAATTAAAATGGGGGTCAAGTATTGATGAAATGTTATATCCAAATTCTAGTCCTTTTATAAAATTTGCCTTAGGTGAAAATGTGAAACAGTCCAATTGGGGAAGCTTTTCAAGATTTCCTCAAACCAGAATGGGTGTTGAACAACTTTACATAGATTATTTTCAAAGGGCAAAAGAATATGGTCAAAGATGGATTAATTATAATAATCTAGATAGAAAAACTAAATTAAGAACACCCAAACCTCGTTATGATATTGAAATGGAAGTTCTATGGGAAATACTCCAAGGTAAAAGATATATTTCTTGCCATTCATATGTTCAAAGCGAAATTAATATGCTGATGAAGGTTGCTGAAAAATTTGATTTTCGAATCAGAACATTTACTCATATTTTAGAAGGTTATAAAGTAGCCGATAAAATGAAAATCCATGGTGTAGGAGGTTCAACATTTTCTGATTGGTGGGCATACAAATTTGAAGTAAATGACGCAATTCCCTACAACGGTGCAATAATGCATAACGCAGGAGTAACTGTAGCATATAATTCTGATAGTGCTGAAATGTCAAGAAGATTAAATCAAGAAGCTGCAAAAGCTATTAAATATGGTGGAGTATCTGAAGAAGAAGCTTGGAAGTTTGTTACTTTAAATCCAGCAAAGCTACTTGGCATAGATGATAAAGTTGGAAGTATTAAAGTTGGAAAAATTGCTGATTTAGTTTTGTGGAGTGGACATCCCATGTCTATTTACTCACAAGTAGAAAAAACTATGATTGAGGGTGCTTTCTATTATGAAGCTGATTTACTTCCAGTAAAAATCAAACAAATAGAAGATGAAAGAAAGAAGCTAATTTTACAAATGTTAAATGCGAAAAACATGGGAAGCAACACGAAAAATTTTGAACTAAGAAGGAAAAGAGAATTTGATTGTGAAACAATTGATTAATCATATGAAAAAAATATTTCATTTAATATTTTTATTAATTGTAAGTCAGCTTACAAGTCAGCAAACACCTGGGAGTTTGACTGAAGAATCAATACTTTTTATTGGAGCAACAGCTCATATTGGAAATGCAACTATAATTGAAAATAGTGCAATTGGTATTAGAAATGGGGAAATAACTGAAGTTTCAACTGAAAATTTAGCAGAAGGCATATATGATCAAACAATTGATGTTTCTGGCAAGCATATTTATCCTGGATTTATTGCTGCGAATACTTCATTAGGTCTTGTTGAGATTGATGCAGTAAGAGCAAGCAATGATGTTGATGAGATCGGAGATATGTTACCCCATATTAGAAGTATTATTGCTTATAATGCAGAATCTAAAATTATTGAGAGTATGCGACCTAACGGTATTTTAATCGCTCAAGTTACTCCGCGCGGAGGATTTATTTCTGGCAAATCCTCAATTGTTCAACTTGATGCTTGGAACTGGGAAGATGCAGTTATTAGATATGATGATGGAATTCACCTAAATTGGCCTAACCCATATACTCGAGGACGACGGTGGCTTGGAGAAAGTCCTGATCTAAAAGTCAACAAAAAATATGCAGAAAATATCTCCAAAATTGAAGATTTTTTTGAAAATGCTATGGCTAGATCAGTAAATAGCAAGACTAAGAATCTTCCATATTATTCTTTAAATGAAGCTATCAAAAAAAATAAAACCATTTTTTTACACGCCAATGATGAAAAACAAATAGTTGATGGCATTGTTTTTCTTAAAAACATTGGAATTAAAAATATTGTCCTTGTTGGTGGAAGAGGATTAGAAAGTCAGCTAAATGTCATTACAAATAATAACATTCCAGTAATTCTATCCCACCCCCATAGACTTCCTTCAAGAGAGGATGAAGATTTGAAACAACCTTTTAAGCTAGCTAGCAAATTAATAAATGAAGGGGTTTTAGTGACAATTGATGTTCAAGGAAGTATGGAGCGAATGAATACAAGAAATCTTCCATTTTATGCTGGTAGTTTCTCTGCATATGGGGTTGAAAGAGAAGAAGCTGTTGAAATGATAACTTTAAATGCTGCAAAAATTTTAGGAATAGATGATCAGATGGGTTCTCTTGAAAAAGGTAAAGATGCTACACTTTTTATTTCTGAAGGGGATGCCCTTGATATGAGAACAAATATTATATCTAGAGCATTTATCCAAGGGAGAGAAATAAGTCTTGAATCACACCAAACAAAACTTTGGGAAAGATATTCAAAAAAACACTCCAAAGAATAACTTTTTTATAATTCCCCTTAATGTCTGGATTGAAATGAAAATAATTTCTAGTTCTTCAAATCCTGAGATAAAAAAAATAAAGCTCTTAATTAAAAAATCAAGGGAAAGGAAAAGACTGAAGCTTTTTGTAATTGAGGGGAAAAGAGAAATTATAAGGGCCTATAAGTCAGGTTATGATTTATTATCTATCTTCTTCCGCGAAAACTTTAATGAAAATTTTGAAGGGATTAAAAACACAACTTTTTTTGAAGTCAAAAAGTCCTTATTTGATAAAATTAGTATTCGTTCAGGTTCAGAAAAAATGATAGCTATAGCAAAATCAAAAGAACTGAGGTTAGATGAACTCAAATTAACAAAAAAAGATAAAGTTTTAGTTATAGAGTCACCTGAAAAACCTGGAAACATAGGAGCAATCCTTAGAACTGCTGCTGCTGCAGAAATTAATGCTGTCATAATTTCTAATATAAAAACAGATATTTACCATCCAAATATTATTCGAAGTAGTTTAGGGGGAATTTTTCTCCTTCAAATAGCAATTGATAGCTCAAATAGAACTATCAATTTTCTTAAAAAGAATAAAATATGTATAATATCAACTTCCTTAAATGAAGAAGCTAGAAATTATAATGAAATTATATATAAAACTCCGTTTGCTTTAATTTTTGGTTCTGAAGACAAAGGACTTAATCCAATTTGGTTTAAAAGTTCGGATCAAATTGCTAAAATTCCTACTAATGAAACGATCGATTCACTTAACTTATCAGTTTCAGCTGGTATTTTGATTTATCATAGCTTAAATCACTAACTTTGATAAGCACATCATTTATATATTTTTTAAAAAATGATAGTTACTGAGGAAATAGAAAATAAAGAAATTGCCAAGCAATACAAAGAACTTCTTAGTGTTAGTTATCAAACCCTTTCAAAAAATGATAAAAAACAAATTAGAACTGCATTTGATATTGCTGTTGATGCTCACAGAAATCAAAGAAGAAAAACTGGAGAAGCTTATATTTTTCACCCACTTGCTGTGGCAAGAATAGTTGCAAATGAAATTGGTCTTGATTCTATTTCAATAGCTGCTGCGCTTTTACACGATGTTGTTGAAGATACTAAGCATACAATAGAGGAAATAAAAAGTCAATTAGGGCCTTCTGTTGCTAAAATAGTTGATGGACTAACTAAAATTTCTAACCTAAAAAAAGATACTGATATTTCACTTCAAGCTGAAAATTTCAGAAAAATGCTTCTAACTCTTAATGATGATGTAAGAGTAATTATTATAAAAATAGCTGACCGCCTACACAATATGCAAACCCTTCAGGTAATGCCAGAGGAAAAACAATTAAAAACCTCGTCAGAAACAATGTATATCTATGCCCCTCTTGCTCATAGAATAGGTCTCTATAATGTTAAAACTGAACTGGAAGATTTAAGTCTAAAATATACTGATCCTGAAAAATATTTTCATGTAAAAAGTAAAATTGAAGAAGGAGAAAAATCTCAAATTAATTACATTAAATCTTTTTCAAATTTTGTTTCAAGTACTCTTCAAAAAGAAGGTTTGAAATATTATATAAAAGGAAGAAGTAAGTCCATTTATTCCATTTACAGTAAAATGGAGGCTCAAAATATTTCTTTTGAAAAGGTATATGACAAATTTGCCATAAGAGTTGTTTACAAATCAAATGAAAGAAATGAAAAGTTTTTAGCATGGAAAATATATTCAGTTATAACGGATCATTTTACACCTAACCCAACAAGACTTCGTGATTGGATTACTGCTCCAAAATCAAACGGATATGAAGCCTTACATATAACAGTTAATGGTCCTGATAACAAGTGGGTTGAAGTTCAGATTAGGTCGGAGCGAATGCATGAAATTGCTGAAAAGGGATATGCAGCTCACTATAAATATAAAGATGGAGATCATAAAGATTTGGGTATTGAAAATTGGATTGATAAGCTAAAAGAAGTATTAGAAGACAACACTGGAAATGCTATCGATTTTGTTGAGGATTTTAAATTAAATTTATATGCTGAAGAAATATTTGTTTTTACTCCAACTGGTGAACTTAAATCTCTTCCGAAATTTTCAACAGCTCTTGATTTTGCTTTTAGCATTCATACTGAAGTAGGTATGAAGACTAGAGGCGCCAGAGTCAATGACATATTGGTTCCTCTAAGTAAAGTCTTAAAAAGTGGGGATCAAATTGAAATAATAACCTCTGAAAATATTAAACCAACTGCCAATTGGCTTGATTTTGTTCAAACATCAAGGGCAAGATCAAAAATAAAATCATCATTAAATGAGGAAAAAAAACTAATAGCAAAAGATGGAAAAGAACTTCTGCGGAGAAAACTAAAACAATTAAAAATTGTACTAAACGAGAAGACAAGTGATAGAATGTATAAATATTTTAAACTTGATAATAGTTTGGATCTTTTCTACCGAATTGGAATTGGAACTATTGAAAATAAAGATTTAAAAAGTTTCGCCTCTTATTTTAATAATAGTTTTTTTAATTTTTTTAGGAGAAAAAATATCAATCCTGTTTCTTCAGATACTAAAAAAGATCAAAAAAATGGACTTGATAAAATTGTTTTTGGGAAAGAAAGAGAATCTCTTTCTTATACCTTATCCTCTTGTTGTAATCCTATTTCAGGAGATCCTGTTTTTGGGTTTTTAACTATAAATGATGGTTTAAAAGTTCATAAAAAAGATTGCCCTAATGCACTAACATTGCAGTCTAACTTTGGTTATAGAATTATTTTAGCTAAATGGGTAATTTCAAAATTTGATAAATTTACTGCAGTATTAAAACTCTCAGGAATAGATGATCTAGGATTACTTAATGAAGTTACTAGATTAATTTCAAGTGATATGAATGTAAATATAAATAAGATAAACTTGGAGACTGGAAATGGTCTTTTTAGTGGTTTTATAAGTGTAAGTGTACAGAATAAAAAAATTCTAGACAGATTAACAAAAAACTTAACTAAACTAAAAGGAATAGAAAAAGTAAAACGAGAATAATTTACTTATATATTTGTATCGTATGGATAATAAAAATCATGAAATTGTAAAAGAGGTTTTTTCAAAATTTCTTTCTAAGAAAGAACACAGAAAAACTCCAGAACGTTATGCTATTCTCTACGAAATATATGACACACAAAAACATTTTGATATAGAATCTATGTATATTAAAATGAAAAATAAAAATTATAGAGTTAGTAGAGCAACACTGTATAATACAATTGAATTACTTCTAAAATGTGGTCTTGTTAGAAAACACCAATTTGGAAAGAATCAAGCTCAATATGAAAAATCATATTTTGATAGTCAACATGATCATTTGATTTATACTGACACTGGGGATGTAGAGGAGTTTTGTGATCCAAGAATTCAAAACATAAAAAATACAATTGAAGAAGTTTTTAATGTAGAGATACACAATCATTCTCTCTACTTTTATGGAAAAAAAAAAAAAGAGAAACATTAACCTAAAATGTCTGTAGATTTAATATTGGGGCTTCAGTGGGGAGATGAAGGAAAGGGAAAAATTGTAGATTTTCTTACAGATTCTTATGAAATTATAGCTCGTTTTCAAGGAGGTCCAAATGCTGGGCATACATTAGAGTTTGATGGAATTAAGCACGTTTTACATACTATTCCCTCTGGGATTTTTCATTCAAAAGTTGAAAATTTAATTGGCAATGGAGTTGTTATTGACCCTGTAATTTTCAAAAAAGAAATAGAAAATCTTAATAAATTTAAAATTGATTTGTATTCCAAACTTTTAATTTCAAATAAAGCCCATATAATATTACCAACTCATCGAATTCTTGATGCTTCCTCTGAGATCTCAAAGGGAAAATCAAAAATCGGATCAACCTTAAGAGGTATAGGCCCTACTTACATGGATAAAACAGGAAGAAATGGAATACGTGTTGGAGATGTTTTTGAAAAGAATTGGGAAATAAAATATGACTCACTCTGTAAAAAACATATCAACATAATAAATTCATATAAGAAAAAAATAGAATTCAATCTTAATGAAATGAATAAAGAGTTTTTTGAAGCAATAGAAACATTAAGACAGTTCAAAGTTATAAATAGTCAATTTTATTTGTCAAATGCTCAAAAATCTGGAAAAAAAATTCTAGCAGAAGGAGCACAAGGAACCCTTCTTGATATTGACTTTGGAACTTATCCATACGTTACCTCCTCCACAACTACTGCTGCAGGTGCATGCACTGGACTAGGAATAGCACCAAAAGACATAAATGAAGTTTATGGAATTTTCAAAGCTTATACTACAAGAGTTGGAAGTGGTCCATTTCCAACCGAAATTAATGGTGAAGATGGAGAACTTATGGCAAAAGCAGGAAATGAATTTGGCTCAACTACGGGAAGAGCTAGAAGATGTGGATGGCTTGACTTAGTTGCTCTTAAATATGCAATTCAAATAAATGGTGTTACTCAACTTGTAATGATGAAAGGAGATGTTCTCTCTGGTTTTAAAAAAATAAAAATTTGCACGTCTTATGATAGTGAAAAAAAGTCAGCTGATGAGTTTCCTTTCAATTTATCTAAAAATGAAATTAAGCTAAAATATATTGAATTTCCTGGATGGGAAAAAGATATAAGTGATATTAATTCTGAAAATGAACTCCCAAAAGAATTCATAAGTTATATGAATTTTATTGAAGAGGAATTAGAAACTCCAATTAAAATAATTTCTGTGGGCCCTGACAGAAAACAAACGATTTTTAGATAAGTATTTTATTGATTCTACAATAATTTTATGAAATTCTCCAATCATTTAATAAGGTTAAGTTTGATATTTTTTTTAGTCAATCTTGTTTTAAATGCTCAGCAAGAGGAAAAAAAAATTATAAAAATTATTCAAGCTGGAAGTTCTACTCAAAATGAGCTTAAATTTCCAGGAGCTAATATTCTTACAAAAATTGCGAATACTCGCGTACATCTTTTTCATGAAGGAGCACTTATAAGATCTGATATATCTTATTTTTATCCTAAAAGAAACTTTTTTACCGCTAAAGGAAATGTAATTTTCACTCAAGGCGATTCCCTAAGAATGACTTGTGATTACATCGAATATGATGGAGAAAAAAAAATAGCATTTGCTCGTGGTAGTGTTTTCCTAGAAAGACCAGACATGACATTAAATACTGATTCACTCAAATTAGACCGATCAAAATCTAAAGCTTATTATGAAACCGGAGGTACAATACGTGACGAAGAAACAAAACTTACTAGCAGAACTGGAGTTTACTTTATAGATCAAAAAAAATATCGTTTTGTAGATAGGGTTAACTTGTATGATCCAGAATACTCAATGCAATCGAGAAAATTAGATTATTTCACTGAACTTAATAAAGCTTTTTTTGAAGGCAAAACTAAAATAATTGGTCAAGATTACTTGATTTTATGTGAAAAAGGAAATTATAATACAAAGCTTCAAAAAGGAAGTTTTCAAAAAAATGCAATTATCTTCTATGATAATAAAGAAATTGAAGGAGATAGTCTGTTTTTTGAGAAAGAAAAAAATTATGCTTCAGCAACTAATAATGTAAAGATAACTGACACTTTAAATAAATCAATTATAAATGGCCATTTTGGAGAAATATTTAAATCAAAGGATTCGGCGATTATTACAAAAAGAGCAATTTCTATTAATATCCTTGAAAATGACTCTTTATATATTCATGCTGATACTCTAATTGCTTTAGGTGATGAAAAAAACAGAAAAATAAAGGCTTTCTATGATGTAAGGATTTTTAAATCTGATATAAGGGGGAAATCAGATTCACTTATTTACAATGAGAAAAGTGGAATCATTAAACTTTTTAAAAAACCTTTAACTAAAAAACAGCTTAGATCACTTACTAAAAGTCAAAAAAATAAAAAAAACCCAATACTATGGTTTGGTCAAAATCAGATGTCTGGAGATACAATTTTTATGATTTCAAATGTAATAACCAGAAAACTTGATTCTCTCAAAATAATTGGAAATGTTATGGTTGTTGAAAAAGACTCCCTAAGTAATGAAGGTTTTAATCAAATAAAGGGAGGTATACTAAATGGAATGTTTTCAGAGAGCAAACTTAAAGATGTTGAAATAAAAAAAAATATTGATGTCATCTATTACATGTATTCTGAGGAAAACAATGAATTAATTGGTATTAATAAAACTACCTGTAGTAAATTATTTATGCAGCTCTCTGAAAATGAAATTAAGGATATTTCCTTTTTTATAGAGCCTCTTGGAAAAGTTTACCCAGATAAAGAATTACCAATTAATGAAAGAAAATTAGAAGGTTTTATATGGAGAAGTGACGAAAAACCAGAAACTATAAATGATTTATTCAGTCAGGAAGATCTAAATATAAAACTTCCTAAAATACATGGAATCAAAGAATAAGTAAAATTAACATTTCATATATCTGAAAATTTGCGCGAAAATTTTTATAAATATCTTGCTAAAACAAATTCTAATCCCCTAGGAATAGAAATCAAATCCGCAAAAGGGAACTACTTATATAATAATAAAAACAAAAAATATCTTGATTTTATAGCTGGTGTTTCGGTTTGTAATCTTGGACATGGTCACCCAAAAGTTATAAATGCAATTGAAAAGCAACTTAAAAAACATTTGCATGTAATGGTCTATGGAGAATTTATTCAAGAAACCCCTACACTACTTGCTAAAGAATTAATAAATATTCTTCCTAAAAATCAAGAGGTTTTATACCTCACCAATTCTGGTACTGAATCTGTTGAAGGAGCCATTAAGCTAGCAAAAAGGGCAACTAAAAGATATGAAATTATTTCAGCAAAGGGATCTTATCATGGAAGCACACAGGGATCACTTAGTGTTTTAGGTATAGAATCTCAAAAAAAAGGATATAGGCCTCTTATTCCTTTTTCAAAAGTTGTAGAATATAATAATGAAAATGACTTAAAAAAAATAACAGAAAAAACTGCAGCAGTTATTTTAGAAACAATTCAAGGTGCAGCAGGTTTTATTCTTCCAAAAGATAATTATCTGAGAAAAGTTAAGTCAAGATGTAACAAAGTGGGTGCTTTACTTATCTTAGACGAAATTCAAACAGGTTTTGGAAGGACTGGCAGATTCTTTGGTTTCGAATTGTTTAATGTTACCCCAGATATTATAGTTCTAGGTAAAGCTATGGGTGGAGGGCTTCCAATCGGAGGATTTACTTCGTCTAAAGAGTTAATGAGGAAATTTGAAAGTAATCCTATGTTAGGTCATATAACTACATTTGGTGGGAATCCATTAACTGCAGCTGCAGGATTAGCAACTCTTAGAGAAATTCTAAACTCAGATTTAATATCTGAAATATCTGAAAAAGAAAAAATTTTCAGAAAAAATTTAATCCATCCAAAAATTTTAAAAATTGAAGGAACCGGTTTAATGTTAGCTCCAATTTTAAAAAATAAAGAAACAACAAGTAAATTAATATATAAATGTATTGACAAAGGACTATTGTTGTTTTGGCTTCTTTGGGAAAAAAAAGCTATTCGAATTTCTCCCCCTTTAACAATTTCCAAAAGTGAAATAGTAAAAGGATGTAAAATCATTTGTGAATCTTTAGATGAAATATAACTGTTAATTATTTTGTTGAAAATAAAATTTGATATTAACTAATCATAGATAATAACTTATCTACTTTTAAATAAAAGTAAATAAATATTCTATTGAACAGTTTCTTCCAAGAAAAACACCCTTCCATAAATAAGTTTGAGCAAATGCTTAAAACAAATAAAGTTCTTTTTTTTGATGGAATTGAGTTTGAAAATATTATTCTTCATTACATTGATCTTGGCAAATTTAATCTTGCAAAAAAAGCTTTAGCAATAGGTATGGATCAACATCCAAAAAATATAGAGTTAATGCTTTTAAAAACTGAAATATTACTTTTTGAGGGTGCGTATAAAGATGCTGAAGAATTGTTAGTTGAAATTGAAATTTTATCTCCTGAGAATGAAGAAATTTATGTTCAAAGAGCAAGTATATTCTCTAAAAAGAAAAAACATTCATTAGCCATAGCCCTCCTTTATAAAGCTTTAACAGTTACTGAAAATCCTGCTGAGATAAATAATTTAATTGGCAACGAATATCTTTTCATTGAAAATTTTAATAAGGCAAAAGAATACTTTATAAAATGCGTAAATGAAAATCATGAAGATTATCAATCTCTATATAATCTTCTTTATTGCTATGAAAAATTAGAGCAAAAAAAGGAAGCTATAATTTTTCTAAAAAAATTTATTGATTTAGATCCCTACAATGAAATTGCATGGCATCAATTAGGAAAGCTTTATGCTAAGTCAAATCAATTTGATAAAGCAATGTCTGCTTTTGATTTTTCTATAATTAGTAATGAAAGTTACAGTAGTGCATATATAGAGAAAGGAAAATTACTTGAAAAGATCGGTCATGATTTAGAAGCAATTAAAAACTATCAAATATCTTCTAAATTAAATAATCCAAATGCTTTTATTAGTCATAGAATTGGTCTTTGTCATTTAAAATTGGGTAATTCTAAATTAGCTATGAAATTTTTTGAGGAGTCAATTCAATTGGAACCAAATCATGAAAAAAGTTGGATTGATCTAATAAATCTTTTACAAAAAAATAATGAGCTAATAAAATCACAATTGTATGTTAAAAGATCTTTGGAAGTTAATGGTGATAGTGTTGAATTATGGAAAAAAAGTGCTGAAATTAATTTCAAAATAAAATTTTATCATGATGTTTGTGTTGCATGTGAAAACATTGATTGTCTTGGAAATCACAGTCTTAAGACTTGGAAATTTTGGCTTGATTCAATGATATATCTTAAAAATTGGAATAGTGCTCATAAAATTGGTTTAAAGGCAACTAAATTATTCCCAAATAACTCATCAATACTTTTAAGAATTGCAGGGTGTAAAATTAGATTAGGCAAAAAAAAGGAAGGTCATAATCTTTTAAAAGAAACTATCAAAAGAAATAATATTACAAATCTAATGAGAAAAAAGATCAAGTTATTTTTCCCTGAATTTTTGAATTTTAATCTTTAAATTTTTTTCATATTATAATTTACAAATATAACTTTTATACTTTTGTTAAAAGGTAATATTTATTTTTATTGAAAAAGAAAACAATTCTCCTTTTTGGCAAAGGGATGTTGATGGGAGCTGCTGATTTAATTCCAGGCATTTCTGGAGGCACAATCGCTTTAATAACTGGTATATACAAAAATCTTTTGGATTCAATTGATAGCTTGAATTGTAAAAATTTGAGCCTAATCAAAAATGGTAATCTGAAAATGTTTTGGAGAAAAATAAACGGAAATTTTTTAATAACAGTTTTTTCTGGAATTATTTTAAGTATCCTAATTTTTTCTTATTTAATTGATTGGCTAATTGAAAATCGACCTATCCAACTATGGTCATTTTTCTTTGGTGTTTTAATAACTAGTATTTTTTTTCTAAAAAAGCTAGTTAATAATTGGAATCTTTTTAGTTTAGTTTTTTTGGTATTTGGAATTTTGATTTCATACCAATTAACAACGCTTCCATTAAAAGATAACGACACAACTCTATTATATTTATTTTTTTGTGGAATTGCTGGTTCTATAGCAATGATATTACCTGGAATTTCTGGAGCCTATATTTTTTTAATTCTAGGTGTATACCACACACTTTTAAGTTCTATAAAAATGGCCACTAAAGTTTTGTCCTCCTTCAAATGGGAGATTTTTTATGAAACATTTTTAATTCTTTCTGTAACTGCTATTGGATTTTTAATTGGGCTTAGATTTTTTGCGAGTATTCTGAAAAAATTGATTGAAAAAAATAACGATAAAACTATGTCAATACTTATTGGATTGATGATTGGTAGTATTCAAAAAATTTGGCCATGGCAGGAAGTGGTGAATATAAATCTTAATAATGAAAATTTGTTTTATTCAAAAGCTATTCTCCCATACAATTATAACGGTAACCCAGAAATATTAACTTCATTAATAGTAATGGTAACAGCTATTTTATTAACTATATTTTTATACTTGTTATTATTGAAATCTTTCTGAATCCATGACTCACAACTTTGAATTGGCTCACGAACCATCATAAGCCGATTTGCAGTTGGCGCTAATCTTAAAAAGTTAAGCTGAGCATATTCATCTGGATTATGTATATGATAGAAGATTTGGTTTTTTTTATCATGATTATTTAAGGCTTTTTCATAAGCAACATGCACCAATCTAAAGAAAACAATTTGATCCAGACCATCATAACAATCTATAAGATCATTTAATTCCTTAATAAAAATTTCTTTATTAACAGAAATAACTTCGTTTCTTTGTGTGCCTACACTAGTCATCCCCTCCTTTTGTCCTAAATTATAAATTGATGCCATACCTTTTGTGGCAATCTTAGTTGAGGATGATGCATCAAATAGAATCGCATATACTTTTGTAAAATTATTTGCCATTTCTCTCCATCCATCTGCTATAATTTTATTCCATATAAAATGATCAAAGAATTCGCTAAAATATATGCTGGGAAGAGTTGATACCTTAGAATGTCCGTCAATAAGACTGTGTAATAATCCTGTCCCACTTCTTCCAAAATGAAATAGTGCAGTTATTTTTTCTGGCACAACAAGATCACTAATTAATTTACTAGAAGGACTTTGGGGGTTCTTTATTGAAATATTATCAGCAGAGGACATAATATTAGTTGTTTCATCAAGATAGTCATTAATTGAAGAGCTCCCAACATTTAATCGATAACTCAAAATAGACTTATATATTTTTGCGTTTTTATTAGCTACTTGTCCAATCAATGAAGATGTATATTTTTCTATTGAAGAAGTTTGAGTCTTAATTGCCTGTAGTGGAAAAAAAATATTATTCCAAGCTTCAGTAAAATTAGGTTGAATATTGATAGCACGCTTGAAGCAATTTATTGCCTCTATAAGATTACCCTTATCTTTCAGCAAATTACCTAAGTTGTTGTGGGCACCTGCATTATTTGAATTTAATGACAATGATTTTCTAAAACTTTCCTCGGCTTCATCAAAACTTCCAAGTTTTTTTAGCATATTGCCTAAGTTGTTGTGTGCTCCAGCAAATTCACTATTGAATAGTATTGACTGTCTAAAACTTGCTGCTGCCTCATTAAACTTTCCCAGCTCTTTGAGAGTAACACCTAAATTATTATGTGCTTCAAAAAAGTCATCTTTTAATAATATTGATTTCCTAAAACTTTCTTCAGCTTCGTTAAATCTACTCAGTTCTTGAAGAGTAATACCTAAATTGTTATGTGTTTGATGATCCTTAGGCTCTAGTTGTAAAGCTTTTTTATTTGCGTCTATGGCTTTTGATTTTCTACTTGTTTGACTAAATATTGCCCCAAGAACCTTCCAAGGAAGTGGGTGATCAGAAAATTTAATTGTCATCTCTAAGGCTAATTCCTCAGCCTTATCAAATTGTTTGTTTTGATAATGATTTAAAAGATTTTTTATATCAGATGTACTATTCATTTTGTTCAAATTTT
>Ga0208766_1000876_pt1 | contig 16474 bp, 14 predicted proteins | sample ETN01SmetaG_3_FD_185792 | JGI IMG/M metagenome (GOLD analysis project Ga0208766, IMG submission 185792) | Marine microbial and viral communities from oxygen minimum zone, Eastern Pacific Ocean - ETNP2014F12-01SV263 (SPAdes) (version 2) | ecosystem: Environmental > Aquatic > Marine > Oceanic ... | reverse complement strand
TCTGCCAACATATGACCAACAACCATCTCAGACATTGCGGCCAAATGAGAAAACCCTGGAGCTCTTATTTTCACGCGGTAAGGTTTGTTTGCGCCATCAGAAACCAAATACACACCGAATTCTCCTTTGGGGGCTTCTACTGCGGCATAAACTTCTCCTTCCGGTACACAATAGCCTTCTGTGAACAATTTAAAATGATGAATCAATGATTCCATATCGTCTTTCATCCCCATTCTCTGAGGGGGTGCAATTTTTTTATCTTCCGTCATTACTGGGCCAGGATTCTCCCTCAACCATTCAATACATTGTTTTATGACGCGATTTGATTGCCTCATTTCCTCAACTCTAACTAGATAGCGATCATAACAATCGCCGTTAACGCCAACAGGTATATCAAAATCTAACTTATTGTAGGCAGCGTAAGGTTGTTTCTTTCTTAGATCCCATTCAACACCAGAGCCACGTAACATGGGACCTGTAAAACCAAGATTTAGTGCTCTTTCAGGCGGTATTACTGCAATGTTGACGGTGCGCTGCTTCCAGATTCGATTATCTGTTAGTAATGTTTCATATTCATCAATACATTTAGGAAATCGATCCACAAAAGACTCTATGAAATCCAGTAGAGAGCCCTCTCTATTAGAATTTAATCGATCTAAGTCTTTCTTTTTTTTGTTTTTTGATGCTTGAAATTTTGGCATCACATCCGGTAAATCCCTATATACTCCTCCGGGTCGATAATAAGTTGCGTGCATTCTTGTTCCTGAAACAGCTTCATAACAATCCATCAAATCTTCTCGTTCACGGAAACAATATAGAAACATCGTCATCGCACCAATATCTAAACCGTGTGTTCCAAGCCACATCAAATGATTTAATATTCTTGTTATCTCATCAAACAAAACGCGAATGTATTGAGCTCTTTTCGGCGGTTTAAGACCAAGTAATTTCTCTATGGCTAAAACATAACCGTGTTCATTGCACATCATCGAGACATAATCCAAGCGATCCATATATCCGATACTTTGATTAAAAGGTTTTGTTTCTGCTAATTTTTCAGTTCCTCTATGCAAAAGCCCAATATGTGGATCTGCGCTTTGAATGACTTCTCCATTCATTTCGAGAATTAAACGTAACACTCCATGAGCGGCTGGATGCTGAGGGCCAAAATTCATCGTGTAGTTTTGAATTTCATTCATCAGTCGCATCCTTTAAGTCATCTGAATAACGGTTATCGCTTCGAATTACCCGGGGAACCAATGTTCTGGGTTCAATTGATACAGGTTTGTATACTATTTTTTCTTTTTTTTCGTCATAGTGAATTTCAACATTTCCAGAGACAGGAAAATCCTTCCGAAATGGATGCCCAACAAACCCATAATCAGTTAAAATTCTTCGTAAATCTGGGTGACCTTCAAATAATATGCCATACAAATCAAATGCTTCACGCTCCAACCAATTAGCAGAACCCCATATATCTGAAGCAGTTGGAAGGGTCGGTGGGTTACTTGAACCGGTAAATACCTTTAATCGTAATCTTGAATTATTTTCAATAGACAACAGGTGATAAATTACAGCAAATCGTCTTTCATCAAATGAATCTGCGTCATCAAGGATAACCGGTTGACGAGATACGCCTCGACTAAAACCACTATTTGTCGCAGTTTGTGTTATCCACTCATCTGAGCCATAAGTTAAGTAATCGATACCGCATAAATCGATCAACTGCTCAAATTTAAACTCTTTGTGACAGCAAAATTCTTTTAAAACATCGAGTAAATTTTCTTTATCCAGCTCAAATGTTAATTCATTTGTAGTCGAGTCGATAGGCGTTAACTTGCCATTAAAGTAGGTATCTATCCGAGTTTTCATTTCCTCGTTTTTCATCTTCAAGACCTATAATTTACTATCTCGAAATAGTTTTTGTTTTACGAATTTTCTTTTGTAACTGAATTAACCCATATACCAGCGCCTCAGCTGTAGGTGGGCAGCCTGGTACATAAACATCTACTGGCACAATTCTGTCGCACCCACGAACAACAGAATAAGAATAATGATAATAGCCTCCGCCATTGGCACAGGAACCCATCGATATAACCCATCTGGGCTCAGGCATTTGATCATAAACTTTTCTCAAAGCAGGAGCCATTTTATTAACCAGCGTCCCTGCCACAATCATTACATCAGATTGACGTGGACTAGGTCGGAATATTATGCCAAAACGATCTAAATCATATCTTGCCGCACCAGCGTGCATCATCTCTATTGCGCAGCAAGCTAAACCAAAAGTCATGGGCCACATAGAGCCTGTTCTTGCCCAATTTAAGAGTGCATCCATACTGGTTACCATAAAACCCTTATCTTGGTAACTGTCTGCTCTCTCATATAAACTGGCATCTGATGTCGATGGTTTATTCGAATTTACTAATCCCATTCGAGCGCTCCTTTTTTCCATTCGTAAATAAAACCAATCACTAATACTGCTAGGAATACAGCCATTGCAACAATGCCAAATCCACCTATCACATCAAGTGATACGGCCCATGGAAACAAAAAGGCAATCTCAAGATCAAAAATTATAAAGAGAATGGCAACCAAGTAATAACGAACATCAAACTTCATCCTTGAATCTTCAAATGGCTCAAATCCGCACTCGTAAGGCGATAACTTTTCTTTATCCTTGCTTCCGCTACCAAAAAGAAAACCGATACCCATCAGGATTAGACCAATTGCAGTTGCCACAGCTAAAAAAATGAGAATAGGTAGATAATTTTGCAGCATTTCAGATTCTAAACCCCTCAAATTTTGTTGACATATTATACCAGTCAGTGACGAAGATATGACAGTTTTTGAGTACGATTTTTAAAAAAACATAGTTTATATTTTTATCAACCAGATCATTTATTGTTTTTAGCAAGAGGTTTGTAAAAATGGTGCCGATGGCCGGACTCGAACCGGCACAGCTCTCGCTACTGCCCCCTCAAGACAGCGTGTCTACCAATTCCACCACATCGGCTTAATTAGATTCAAAGCAAGTTCGTTATCTCTATTGCTCAGCCTGATTATCTATATCTGTGATCTCTATAGAGGGCATACTCTCAATAGACGAATCGTATGAAACCGCATCATTTTCATCAGTTAATGTAGTGGATTCTTCATCCTCGTCAACCTCAATGGAAACGCTCTCAATTAAACTATCGGGAGTATCTGTCTGCTGACTACTCAAATAAGCAAGAGACAAGCTTGAGATAAAAAATGCTGTCGCCAATATTGCTGTAGATCTTGAGAAGAAATTGGACGAACCTTGTGAGCCAAATACAGTTCCAGATGCCCCAGAACCGAAGGCTGCGCCAGCATCAGCGCCTTTTCCTCTTTGTAAAAGCACCAAAACAATTATCAATAATGCAATAATTGTGTGTGTAACTAATACTATTGTTTGAATTGTAGTCATAATTGAGCCTTACTTATTTGTTGCTTTAGCAATGGATAAAAATTCCAAAGATGTTAACGATGCGCCACCTATCAAGCCTCCATCTATATCAGGCATTGAGAATAAGCTGCCAGCATTATTTCCATTTACACTTCCACCATAAAGAATCTGAATATTTTCTGCTACCTTTTTTGATGACTTATTAATCTCTGCTCTAATATGAGCGTGAACATCTTGAGCCTCATCAGGTGTTGCTGTCAAGCCTGTGCCAATCGCCCAAACAGGTTCATAAGCAATGACTGCGTTGCTTAAATCATTAGAATCAATTTCATTTAATACGGTATTTAATTGATCGCTAATTACTGATGTCGTCATACCTTGCTTCCTTTCATCCAGTGATTCACCAATACAAAGGATCGGTTTTAGATGACTTTTAATCGCAGTGATAAATTTATTGGCAATTATTTTATTGGTTTCACCCATTAACTCTCTTCTTTCGGAATGGCCAACTATTACATACTCGCAACCCATATCCTTAAGCATTTCAGCTGATACTTCACCGGTATAAGGTCCCGATGTATGTTGAGATAAATTCTGAGCCCCCAGAGAAATCGGAGAGTTTATTATTCTCTGAGACACAAGACCAAGATAAGGGAATGGTGAACACAATAAAAGATTACAAGAGCTTGATGCATCCAAACCGTCAATGATTTCATCCACTAACTCTGAAATCATAATGGTATTGCCATGCATTTTCCAATTACCAACTATCAATAAATCACGCATTGTAAGATCTCAATTCATATCCAAAAAAGAACGGAAGCATACAATTCTGATGTTTCCAAAGCAATCATATATTTACCTATTACCTGCATTAATTAATAATGGCATTAACTTCTGCCTTAAGTTGCCCTAACAAAGCATCTAATTGCTCTTGATCTTCACCTTCAATCATAATGCGAACTAAAGGTTCTGTGCCTGAAGGCCTAAGTATTACCCGTCCTTTATTTGATAGTTGGCATTCAATTTTATACACGGCTTCTTTAATCTCTTCTGATTTTTCGATATCAAAATCTTTATTTAGTTTAATATTTTCATTTACTTGAGGTAGTTTCTTATAATCTAACATTAACTCACTTAATGTCTTCTTTGACCGTTTCATAATATCAAGAACTTGTATGGCTGCAATCAGGCCATCGCCTGTTTGAGCGTAATCCATACAAATCATATGGCCTGATGCTTCACCACCCAAATTACCCCCAGTCTCATTTAGAAGCTCAAGAATATTTCGATCTCCAACTTTTGATCTCATGAAATTGATGTTATGGTTTTTTAGCGCTAATTCTAAACCCATATTACTTAATATCGTTCCAACAACTGGGCCTTTTAATTTTTTACGTTTCTTGTAATCAACAGCCAATATATACAATAACTCATCACCACTTAATAAGTTTCCATGCTCATCTACCATAACAACTCTATCCCCGTCTCCATCGAGCGCTATCCCAACATTCGCCTCTATTGCTTTCACAGTTTGTTGTAATAGTTCAGGATGAGTTGAACCACAATTCTCATTTATATTTTTTCCATTCGGCGAGCAACCTATAGAAAGTACTTGTGCTCCTAAATTATTTAAAATTCTTGGGCCAACTTTATAAGCAGCGCCATTTGCACCGTCAAAGATTACATTTAAATCTGCTAAATCATTGTCGTTTCCGTAAGTAGAGATGCAGAATTCCTGGTAACGCTCTCTTGCTAACGAATCAATTGTGGCACGACCTAAATCGATTGAATCTTTCGTATGCGTTGGTTTTTCTAATAATTTTTCTATTGTTTTTTCTATTCCATCATTTAATTTCGTGCCTTGTGAGCTAAAGAATTTAATTCCATTATCTTTATAAGAATTATGAGAAGCACTTATCACAATTCCTAATTCAGCCTTATATTTCTTAACAAGATAAGCAATGGCAGGTGTTGGGATTGGACCAAGAAGCTTAACGTCCATTCCAGCTGAAACAAATCCAGCTTCGAGCGCAGATTCAAACATATATCCAGATATTCTTGTATCTTTACCAATTAATACAGTTCCGCCATCTGGAGATAGCGCTTGTGCTGAAGCGTTAGCTAGACGAAGAGCAAATTCAGCTGTCATCGTATCTTGGCCGACACGCCCTCGTATACCATCTGTTCCAAAATATTTCATAGCATTCAATTCTTTTAAAAGGAGAACATTAAGCCAATATTAACAAGTTTCTGTAGTTTTCAAAATGAATAAAGATAAATCACAATTTAAATTGATTCTACCAAATCCAATGCACGTGTCACCTCAAGCGCATCTTTTGTGGCTGCCACATCATGTGTACGTATAATATTAGCGCCATTTTGAACAGCAATCATAGCTGCCATTAAGCTTCCAGGTAATCTTTGTTCTATAGGCTTATTTGTAATATCTCCTATAAATTTCTTCCGAGAAACTCCTACACATATAGGAACTCCAATCTTTTTAAAGGCATTCAAAAACTTTAGAATCAATAAATTATGCTGCAATGTTTTTCCAAACCCGAAGCCTGGGTCTACAAAAATTTGGTTTTTATTTATGCCCGCAGCAATACATGTGCTCACTCTATCCTCCAAAAAGTCCACGGCATCTTCAGGAAGTTTTTTGTAAGTTGGATTGATTTGCATGGTTAACGGTTTTCCTTGCATATGCATTAAGCAAACCGCTTTTTTTTCTTTACAAACAATATCAATAGAGCCTTCGTTTTGTAGCGCATAAACATCATTTACAATTTCAGCACCATTATTGATTGCTTCTTTTATTACCTTTTTATCACCGCTATCAATAGATACAACCAAATCCATATTTTTTTTTATTGCCTGGATCAACGGAATTACTCTGTCAATTTGAATCTGCGCGCTTACCTTTTCTGAGCCTGGTCGAGTTGATTCTCCACCAATATCAATAATTGATGCGCCCTCATCTTTCATTTTTTCGCACGCAAGCAGAGCTTCTTTGTTTGTTCGAAACCTTCCACCATCCGAAAAAGAATCAGGAGTCATGTTAATGACGCCCATTATTACTGGTGATGATAGATCGATTGAGCGATTACCCAGATTAAGAAACATTATAAAACTTTCTGGGGTTAGTGTTGGCTCGCTGGGCCGCCAATTACTGGTGGAACACTATTCTTCTTGGCCTTCTTCTTTTTTGTTTGAACTTTTTTGTTTCTATCTTCCCACCCTTCAGGTGGTTTGGGTGAACGCCCTTCCATGATATCGGTGATTTGCTCTCTATCAATCGTTTCGAACTTCATTAGGGCATCCGCCATTACTTTTAATTCTTTTTTGTGTTTTTTTAGAATTTCCTTGGCACGTTTATAATTCCTATCGATTATCTTTCTTACTTCAGCATCAATAGTTTTGGCAGTTTCTGGTGATATCTGTTTGTGTTGAGTAACTGATCTACCTAGGAAAACTTCTCCTTCATCTTCGCTGTATGTTAGAGGGCCTAGCTTTTCAGATAGACCCCATTTAGTAACCATATTTCTAGCTATTTCAGTTGCTCTTTCTATATCGTTTGAAGCACCAGTAGTAACGCCATCTGGCCCTAAAGTCATTTCCTCAGCAAGTCGGCCACCGAATAAAGATGATATATTACTTTCTAGTTTTTCCTTTGAAATACTATATTTATCTTCTTCTGGAAGGTACATGGTTACACCAAGTGCTCTTCCTCTTGGAATAATTGTAACCTTATGAACTGGATCATGATCAGGAACAATATAACCAACAATCGCGTGTCCCGCTTCATGGTAAGCGGTGTTAAGTTTTTCTTTATCACTCATCACCATTGATCGTCGCTCAGTGCCCATCATTATTTTATCTTTCGCTTGTTCGAATTCCTCCATTGTCACTTTTCGCTTGCTATCTCTTGCAGCGAATAATGCGGCCTCATTAATTAAATTTGCTAAGTCTGCGCCAGAAAATCCAGGTGTTCCTCGCGCGATAATAGAAGGGTCAACATCTTTCGCTAATGGTACTTTTCGCATATGAATTTTTAAAATAGCCTCACGGCCACGGATATCTGGTAAAGGAACTACTACTTGCCGATCAAATCTTCCAGGTCTCAATAAAGCTGGATCCAATACATCCGGTCTATTTGTTGCGGCGATTACTATAACGCCTTCATTACCTTCAAAGCCATCCATCTCAACAAGCATTTGGTTTAGTGTCTGCTCTCTTTCATCATGACCACCGCCAAGACCTGCTCCTCTGTGCCTACCAACAGCATCTAATTCATCAATAAATATAATGCAAGGCGCCTGTTTCTTTGCTTGGTCAAACATATCACGAACACGCGAAGCACCGACACCAACAAACATCTCAACAAAATCAGATCCAGAAATTGTAAAAAAAGGAACTTTGGCTTCGCCTGCAATTGCTTTTGCAAGGAGAGTTTTACCGGTACCTGGCGGTCCAACTGTAAGCACACCTTTAGGAATCTTTCCTCCTAGGCGCTGAAATTTTCTAGGGTCACGAAGGAAATCTACAACTTCTGATAATTCTTGTTTGGCTTCATCGATCCCAGCTACATCATCAAAAGTAATCTTTACATTATCTTCCCCAAGTAATTTGGCTTTACTTTTCCCAAAAGACATTGCACCACGGCCGCCTCCGCCCTGCATTTGTCTCATGAAATAAACCCAAACTGCGATTAACAAAAGAATTGGGAAAGAACTAATCAACAGTTGACTGATTAAACTTTGGCTCTCTGGTTCTTCCGCTGTAAAACGAACGTTATTACTTTCAAGCAATCCTATTAATGCGTTATTGTCTGTTTCGGGACTTATGGTGTAATAAGAAAGTGGTTCCCTATTACCATAAGTGATTTTATCTCCTTGAAACTCAACTCTTTCAATCTGACCCGAACGAACTTGGCTTAAGAATTCAGAATAATCTTGCCTTTCAACTCTACTCGTACTTAAACCACTAAAATTCTGAAAAACAGACATCATCACCACTGCAACAACAACAAATACTAATATATTTTTTGCTAAATCACTCACAATCGATCATGCTCCATTAAATAAAGAATTGTTTTAAAATAATTCACTTTTTATATCTTACACCAAATCAGCTAATAAAGCTTTTTGCTATAAGGTAAATCTCTGCACTGTCCTGACGAGAAGCTTTAGGTTTAAAGACTTTCACCTTCTTAAAAACCTTTCTTACATCATTAACAAATTTTTCTACTCCTTCCCCTTGAAACAATTTACACACAAAATTACCGTTATTTTTTAGTAAATCCTTAGATACATCAAAGGCAAGTTCGGCCAAATATATTGATTTAGCTTGATCGCTCACTTTTATACCACTTATATTGGGTGCCATATCGCTCATTACAAGGTCTATATCTTTATTTTTTGCAATATTGAGCAACTCTTTATATGTATCCTCTTCAGTAAAATCACCTTGCAGGAAGGTCACAGAAGACAATGAATCCATAGGTAAAATATCTATAGCTATAATTTCAACTCGCTGTTTAAGTTTACTTTCTATATATTGACACCAACTTCCAGGTGCCGCACCTAAGTCAACGCAAGTCATATCTGGGAAAAGAATCTTGGCTTTTTGATCAATTTGTTCTAATTTATATGCTGCACGGGATCGCCACCCTTCTTTAATTGCTTGCTTATAATATGGGTCTTGATTTTGCTGGCTCCGCCATTGTTGATTCTTATTCATTATTATTTCTTTGTAATACTTACTGCAGAACTAAAATTACCAAAATACTGATATAATTGACACAAAATGCAAATGAAAGAATCACATAAGAAAATATTAAGGGGCTTGGGACATAAAATTAAACCCATCGTAACTATTGGTAATCTTGGTTTATCTGAATCTTTAATGAATGAATACGAAAACTCTATTAATCATCACGAGTTAATTAAAATTCGGTTCCGAAATCACGATCGTTCTGCCAAAAATAAAATCTTAGATCAACTTTGCATAAAAACAAAGTCCCAACTAATCAGCAAGATTGGAAATACTGCATTAATGTATAAGGAAAATAAAGAGAGCCCAAAGATTAGGCTTTTGAGGTAATTATCTTTAATTTCCTAAATTGCGTTTATCAAATATAGTCCACAGTCAAAACTTCATACTCCCTTTCTCCTCCAGGCGATTGAAAAGTAACTGCATCACCTTCAGTTTTACCTATGAGTGCCCGAGCAATAGGTGAACTGTATGATATTAAATTTATTTTTATATCCGCTTCATCTTCACCAACAATTTTATATGTAATTTCTTCGTCTGTTTGTAAGTCAATCAAGCCTACAGTAGAGCCAAATACAATCTTCCCATTAGCGTTGATTGCAGTAATGTCTATCTCCTGAATATTAGCCAGTTTTGATTCAATCTCTTTTATTCTTCCTTCGATAAATCCTTGCTGCTCTTTAGCGGCATGATATTCAGCATTTTCTTTTAAATCTCCATGAGCGCGTGCCTCAGAGATTGCAGCTATTACATTAGGACGATCAACAGATTTTAAGCTCTTTAGCTCGCTACGTAATAATTCAGCGCCACGAACTGTCATCGGTACCTTACTCATACATTTAGTTTCCTATGTAGATCTTGCAATCGATTCACATCACTGTCATTAATATGTTCCAGCGCTTCACAGGTCGCAGTTGCTGCTCCAATAGTTGTATAATAAGTTGTATTCCTTTTCACTGCTTCTGCCCTTATTGAGGCTGACTCTTGAATCGCTCTTTTCCCTTCAGTGGTATTTACAATTAAGTCTATCTCATCATTTTTAATCATATCAACAATATGTGGTCGACCTTCTCTCACTTTATTTATTCTTTTACAATCTATATTAGCGCTAGTCAATTCTTTTGCAGTGCCATGCGTTGCAATCAAATTAAATCCTCTTGAAATTAAAATTTTCCCCAATCTTATTGCATCAGATTTATCACGATCTCTTACACTCATGAGGGCGGTGCCCTTAATAGGAAGGATTACATTCGAAGCCAGCTGTGCTTTTGCATAAGCTTCCCCAAAAGTCTCTCCAGTGCCCATTACTTCTCCCGTAGATTTCATTTCAGGACCAAGAATGGGATCCGCGCCAGGAAATTTGATAAATGGAAATACCGCTTCTTTGACCGAAAAATAAGGTAATTGTATTTGCTCAGTGCAACCCATCGCCTTTAATTTCTTTCCCACCATTACTTGAGCGGCAATTTTAGCCAAAGGGATACTGGTTGCCTTAGAGACAAACGGTATGGTTCTAGACGCTCTTGGATTAACCTCTAGTATATAAATATCTTCACCCTGTATTGCGAATTGTGTATTCATTAACCCTATTACATTCAAGCCGTGTGCAAGCTTTTTCGTCTGATCTATTAGAGTTTCTTGTATCTCCTTACTCAAACTAAATGGTGGCAATGAACAACCAGAGTCTCCAGAATGAACCCCTGCTTGTTCAATGTGCTCCATAATCCCACCAACTAAAATATCTTCTCCATCGCAAATAATATCTACATCTACTTCTATGGCGAGATCAAGGAATCTATCTAATAGCACTGGACTATCATTTGAAACACTTACCGCTTTAGCCATATATTCGCCGAGATCTTTTTTGCTGTGGACTATCTCCATAGCTCTTCCGCCTAATACATATGAAGGTCGAACAACCAAAGGGAACCCAACATCAGAGCTCATATCTATCGCTTCTTCCATGTTTGAGGCTGTCCGATTTGGCGGTTGAGTTAACTCAAGTTCTTCAATTAGTTTTTGAAAACGCTCTCTATCCTCAGCAAGATCAATTGAATCAGGCGAAGTTCCTATGATTGGTGCTCCAGCCGATTTTAATGAACGTGCAAGTTTAAGAGGAGTTTGTCCCCCATACTGAACTATAACCCCAATAGGGTTCTCCAAATCAATAATTCCCATAACATCTTCAAATGTCAATGGCTCAAAATACAATCGATCAGAAATATCATAATCAGTAGAAACGGTTTCTGGATTACAATTAACCATTATTGTTTCATAACCCGCTTCTTTTAATGCCAAAGAAGCATGCACACAACAATAATCAAATTCAATACCTTGACCAATCCTATTGGGACCGCCTCCCAAAATCATTATTTTCTTATTCTTGCTTGGATCTGCCTCACATTCTTCGTCATAAGAAGAATATAGGTACGCAGTATTTGTCTCGAACTCAGCTGCACATGTATCAACTCTCTTAAATATTGGACGAACATCAAGATTTACTCGGTGCATCCTAAATTCCGATTCCTTAATATCAAGTATTTTTGCTAACCTTGAATCAGAAAACCCTTTTCTTTTTAGTTTTAGCAGGCAATCCTTGTCTAAATCTTTTAATCCTATTTCCTTTAACTTGCTCTCTTCTTTAACAAGGTCAGCTATCTGAAATAAAAACCACGGATCAATGCCGCTAATCAAAGCAATCTCATCAAGTTCAAATCCTGCTCTAATAGCATTTGTTAAGTGCCATAATCTTTCAGCACCAGGCAATTTTAACTCTTGTTTCAGGTCATATTCATCGGTAATAATCATAGAATCATTTACTGTTTCATCAAGACCTTCTGCTCCAATCTCTAGACCTCTTAAAGCTTTTTGGAGGGATTCTTGGAAATTGCGACCGAAAGCCATTACTTCTCCAACTGATTTCATTTGAGTTGTTAATCGATCGTTTGCACCAGGAAATTTCTCAAAAGTAAATCTTGGTACTTTTGTTACAACATAGTCAATCGAAGGTTCAAAAGAGGCTGGTGTTTTACCTTGAGTGATATCATTCTGAAGCTCATCCAATGTATAACCAATTGCTAATTTTGCGGCGACCTTTGCGATTGGAAACCCTGTTGCTTTTGAGGCAAGAGCCGAAGATCTCGAGACTCTTGGATTCATTTCAATTATCAACATTCTTCCATCAATAGGATTAAGTGCAAATTGAACATTAGAACCTCCAGTCTCTACGCCTATTTTTCTCAGTACGTCAAAAGATGCATTACGCATTCTTTGATATTCTTTATCAGTTAGTGTTTGAGCTGGAGCGACAGTAATTGAATCGCCGGTGTGAACACCCATTGGATCCAAATTTTCTATTGAACAAATAATTATACAGTTATCTTTTTTATCTCTAACCACTTCCATTTCAAATTCTTTCCAACCAATAACTGATTCTTCAAGAAGCACTTCAGATGTTGGGGACACCTCTAATCCATGACTTACGATTTGTTGAAACTCTTCACGGTTATAGGCAATACCACCACCACTTCCACCCATTGTGAAAGAAGGTCGTATGATTGTTGGATAACCGACAATCTTTTGTTTTTCAATCGCTTCTGCAAGAGAATGTGCAATTTCAGCTTTTGGGCTCTCAAGATTTATCTCTGACATGGCCGCCCTAAATTGTTCCCTATCTTCAGCCATATCTATTGCTTTTTGGGAAGCAGCAATCAACTCAACATTATTTTTCTCCAAAACACCTTCTCTCACTAGATCCAATGCACAATTGAGAGCTGTTTGCCCTCCCATCGTTGGCAGCAATGCATCAGGCTTTTCTTTTTCGATTATTTTTTTTATTGCTTTCCAATGAACTGGTTCTATGTATACTGCATCAGCCATTTCAGGATCTGTCATGATTGTGGCTGGATTTGAATTAACCAAAATAACTCTATAGCCTTCTTCGGTTAATGCTTTGCATGCCTGTGTTCCAGAATAGTCAAATTCGCATGCTTGGCCTATCACAATCGGACCAGCACCTATAATCAATATACTTCTTATGTCGGTTCTTTTAGGCATTATTTATAATTTACATTAATTTTTTTATATAGCTTATTGATTTTTAAAACTTTTCATCATTTTTATAAATCTGTCGAATATATGCATCAAGTCATGTGGTCCTGGGCTGGCTTCTGGGTGCCCTTGGAAACCATAAGCATTTTTATTAACAACCTCTAGTCCTTGTAATGTCCCATCAAAAAGCGACCGATGCGTAACCTTTAAATTAGCTGGTAATGTTTTTTCATCTACCGCAAAGCCGTGATTTTGACTTGTTATTAGGACTTGCTGAGACTGTACATTCTGAACAGGATGATTGGCACCATGGTGTCCAAATTTCATTTTGACCGTCTTAGCACCTGATGCCAATGCCAATAGTTGATAGCCTAAGCATATACCAAAAACAGGTAAGGAAGATCTCAAAAATTCTTTAATAGCCTCGATAGCATACCCACAGGCATCCGGATCACCAGGACCATTTGATAAAAATACACCATCTGGATTTAGCGATAAAACATTCTTTGCTGAGGTTTTAGCTGGCACCACAGTTATCTTGCACCCTAAATCCATCAGTAATCTTAAAATATTCCGCTTAACACCATAGTCATAGGCGACCACATGATAGGATTCTTTTTTATTTTGTTTTGAGGTTAAGCGATTTTCAAATTCAGAGCCTTGATACCATTGGTAAGTATCTTTCACACTTACCTCTTTAGCTAAATCCATACCCACTATTCCGGGGAACTTTTTTGCTTGCTCTAGAGCTCGTTTTTCATTAATGTCACCAGTCATGATACAACCCGCTTGAGCACCAGTTGTTCTAAGCAGACGGGTTAATTTGCGAGTATCAATGTCAGATATCGCTACCAAGTTATTGGCACAAAGGAATGCATTAAGGCTTTTCTCAGACCGCCAATTACTCTCAATTAAAGGGGCATTTCGAATTATCAAGCCAGATGCTTGGATTTTATTAGACTCCATATCCTCTTGATTTGTACCAGTATTACCAATATGAGGATAAGTCAATGTCACTATTTGTTTACGATAAGAAGGGTCACTAAGAATTTCTTGATAACCAGTCATGGAAGTGTTGAATACAACTTCACCAGTTGTAATGCCGTCAATCCCAATGGAATATCCATGGAAAATTGTCCCATCTTCAAGCGCCAATATTGATGGCGCGCTCACCAATTCCTCCTGTTGATTAAATTAATAATCATCAAATTACCTTATTTCTTAAATAAAAGGATTGTTCAAAACTTTTTCCGTTAAGCTCTAAGACCAAGTTTACTCAAGGTGAGTTCACCATGCCAGAAAATTGGCAAAAAAATTCTAATTTTCAGTTATTTTGTTGTTCAAACTAAGAGGCAATACGATCAAAAAAATTCTTTACAGATGAAACCCATCCGCTATGCCTCGGACTATGCTTCTTTCCACCTTTGTGAATTGAACTGAATAATTCTTTTAATTGTTCTTGTTGGTGCTTCGAAAGATTAACTGGTGTTTCAACAGAGATTGTTGCGTAAAGATCACCCACTCTTGAATTGCGTGCCGTTAAAACTCCTTTACCTTTCAATCTAAAAACCTTCCCTGATTGTGTGCCAGGTGGTATTTTGACTGAAACACTTCCTTTAAGAGTTGGTAACTTTATCTCACCACCCAAAGATGCCACTAGAACTGAAATTGGCACATCGCAAGATATATTTGGACCCTCTCTTTCAAAAATTTTATGTTTATTAATTCTTACTTCAACATAAAGGTCACCGGACGGTCCTCCATTCTTGCCAGCCTCACCTTCTCCGGTTAAACGAATTCGATCACCAGTATCTACTCCAGGAGGGACTTTAACAGAAAGTTTTTTTGTTTTAGCTTTTCTGCCACGCCCGTGGCAATCCAAACATGGATCAACTATAACGGTTCCACTTCCTTGGCATTTTGGACATGTTTGTTGTATTGAAAAGAATCCTTGTTGCATCCTAACCTGGCCCGCACCTTCACAAGTTGAGCAATTAGAAGGACTAGATCCTTTTTTTGCGCCGCTTCCTGAGCAGCTCTCACAAGATACTTGGGTTGGCACATTTATAGTGACCGAATCTCCTGAGATTGCTTTCTCTAACTCTAACTGTAATTCATAACCAAGATCTGCCCCTCGAAATACTTGGCTTCTTCCCCCACTTCTTCCTCCGCCAAAAATGTCCCCGAAAACATCTCCAAATATATCTCCAAAACCTTCTGTACCTGCTGACCCTCCAGCGCGATTAAGCCCCTCATGCCCAAACCGATCGTATGTTTCTTTTTTTGAGTTATCACTCAGAACTTCATAGGCTTCTTTGGCTTCTTTGAACTTCTTTTCTGCGCTTGCATCATTCTTATTCCGATCTGGATGAAACTTCATAGCCAAACGTCGATATGATTTTTTTATATCTTCTTTTGATGCATTCTTCGAGACATTTAAGACATCATAATAATCACGTTTTGCCATATCATTAATTACTGTAATTTAAGAATAACTGCATTAGACCCTAAAATCTGGTCTGGATTTTATTGAAAATGGTGCTTAAGAAAAATTATTTTATTTGTCGGATTCCTTTTCTTTTTCTTCTTCAACCTCTTCAAATTCAGCGTCAACAACATCATCACCATTTGAATTCGAGGCATTCCCATCTTCGTCCGCATTAGAGGCTGCCTGTTCAGCATATAGTTTTTGAGCTGTCTCGGCGGAAGCTTCGGCCAGAATCTTTGTTTTTGCTTCTATTGATTCTTTATCCTCACTATCTAGAACGGCCTTAAGATCAGAAATAGCATTTTCGATCTTCATTCTTTCATCGCTGGATACTTTTTCACCCAATTCACTTAATGTTTTCTCGGAGCCATGAATAAGGCTATCAGCCTGATTACGAACATCGATTAATTCACGAAATTTCTTATCTTCCTCAGCATGACTGGCAGCATCAGAAACCATCCTCTCAATCTCGTCTTCATCCAGACCACTGGAGGCTTTTATAACAATATTTTGACTTTTTCCTGTCGCTTTATCTTTTGCAGAAACATTTAAAATACCATTGGCGTCGATATCAAAAGTAACTTCTATCTGAGGCATGCCTCTGGGTGCTGGTGGGATATCTGTTAAATCGAAACGTCCTAATGATTTGTTATCTTGACCTCGTTCTCTTTCCCCTTGTAAAACATGAATGGTCACTGCTGTTTGATTATCATCTGCAGTAGAGAAGATCT
>Ga0208766_1000874_pt1 | contig 16484 bp, 17 predicted proteins | sample ETN01SmetaG_3_FD_185792 | JGI IMG/M metagenome (GOLD analysis project Ga0208766, IMG submission 185792) | Marine microbial and viral communities from oxygen minimum zone, Eastern Pacific Ocean - ETNP2014F12-01SV263 (SPAdes) (version 2) | ecosystem: Environmental > Aquatic > Marine > Oceanic ... | reverse complement strand
CACTGGAGTAGCACAAAGACAAAAAAATAGAGGTGCAAATAAATTCTTCCAAGAACAACGAGAGATTGCCGGAACCAAACATATCTTCAGGAAAGAGCCAATTGAAAAGATGTATGATGTGTTATCAGAAAATGGTATTCTGGGTCTTGTAAGTGATCAGGACGCGAAAAAAAAAGGAGTATTTGTCAATTTTTTTGGTTCACCAGCCTCAACACCTAAGGGGGCTGCAATCTTTCATATCAAAACCTCCGCTCCTATGATGATTGGGATTTGCATAAAAAAATCATTCATGCATTATGAGATACGGTTTTCTCAGGTAGACACATCAAGTCAAAACCTTACTGATATCACCCAAAACTATACAAAAATTCTTGAAAACCATATTCGAAAAAACCCAGAACAATATTTTTGGTTTCATAGAAGATGGAAAACTAGACCATAGATAAATCTTTTCATGTTTGAACGAATATCAATCAATGACCAATCTGCTCTACGTAAAACATGTAAAACTTTAGACAAGGGTGGAATCATTGTATACCCCACAGATACCATTTATGGTTTTGGGTGTGATGCATTCAATGATGATGCGATTCAAAAACTTAATCTAATTAAACAAAGGCAAGGTCCCATGAGCGTTTTATGTCCAAATATTGAAACTGGATTATCATGGATGAAACTTTCTAATGTTGAAAAAGAAAATGCAAAAAATAAAATTGAACCAGAAACAACAATAATAGTGCCCATAATAGATGATATTGTATCAAAATTGATCATTGGAGAAGCAGGGTCACTAGGGATACGAATTCCAAATCATGATTTTTGCATCAATCTGGCTCAGAATTACCCAAACCCCATTACGACAACAAGTGTTAATCGTTCTGGCCAAGCCCCACATACAGATCCTGATGAAATAGCAAAAGAATTCCATAATGAAATAGATCTATGCATTGATGATGGAGTCATCAAAGGTAAGGGTTCCAAAATATATCAGTTCAAGGGAAATAAGTGGAAGGTTCTACGCTCATAATGAAACTAATCTTGTTTGTCTTACTATTTTCATCACTTTCAGGGAACAATCCTTTTAAAGTAGGTGAATTGCTTCACTATAATGCCTCGTTTGGAGGAATTCCTGCAGCAAATGCAAAATTAAAGGTCATTGGAATAGAAAAAATTAATGGTATCAAAACATACCATGTACAATTCACTGCAAAATCAAAGGGCATGACACATTATTTATTCCCTATCAACGATAGAATCGACCTTTGGCTTAGCGAAGATTCATTATTTACAATCAAGGAATCGTTATCAATCAAAGAAGGTAATTATGAGCGCTCCCAAGAAATGCTCTTCAATCATTTGTCTGGTCATGTGCTTGTAAAAGATGATACTTTAAAAATTAAAAAGGGAACTCAATCCCCATATTCATTATTTTATTTTTTTCGCAATAAGGATATTGCAAATATGCAAATAGATACTTTGAATACCATTCAAGGGGATAAAATAATGCCCTTGAGCGTTGTGATTGAAGAGGATATTGAAATAGTGGTCCCTGCTGGAAAATTTTTGTGTACTAGAGTAACGCCAATCAGATCAAATAAGAAAAATTTTAAAAATAAAGCCCAGATGTCCATGCTGTTTTCAAAAGATAAGCATCAATATCCAGTAAAAATATGGCTCAAACTAAAATATGGATCGCTGGTCCTTGAATTAGAAAATATTGTTAATTAAATAGTCTAGTTATATCCTGAAATATGATTGTGACCATTAAAATTAGAAGGAAGGCCATACCAATTTGTTGGATGGCAATTCTGGTCTTTAATGTCAATGGCTTCCTAATTACTGCCTCAATGAGATGAATAAAAATATGTCCCCCATCCAAACCTGGAATAGGTAAGATATTCAAAAATGCAAGGTTGACGCTTAACAGTGCCATAAAGGTGAGAAATGGTATTATGCCAGCCTCAGCCGTCTGACCTGCAAGTTGTGCGATCATGATTGGTCCACCAAAATCAGAAACTGAGGCATCCCCAGAACCTAACATGCGCAGACTCTCAATTATCATTCCAAAACTTCCGATAGTCCTAGACCACCCAATAACAACAGCCTCACTTACCGTAATGTCCATATATAAAAATTCGGGGTAAATGCCTAATACTCCTACTGTATCCATACCATGTTTTGCAGGAATAATATTTGCAGTTGTGGTGATATCTAAGTTTATTTTTGAACCTGTTCTTTCAATGACCAGACCAATCTTTGTATTTGGGTTGGCTTTTATCAAGTTTGTTAGGTCGCTCCAAGTCTCAACTTGTTTATCATTTACTTTTATGATTCTATCACCTGGAACTATTCCAGCCGATTCTGCAGGCATATTTTCAATTGTCTCTGATACTATGGGTTCATCTTTGATCTCAGCAGAACCTTGATAATATCCCAATGATGCAAAAATTATGAATGCTAGTATTGTATTCATTATTACTCCAGCACTCAAGACCCATAATTTTGCCCATAATGGTTTTGACATAAATTCATCGTCATCGTATTCTATCTTCATATCCATGCTTTCATCAATGATTCCAGCCATTTTCACATAGCCACCCAATGGTAACAAAGCAACAACATATTCAGTTCCAGACCCTAATCTACCAGGTCTTTGAAAATGTTTTTGGAGAATTGGCTTCCACTTGAATGACCTTCCAGTACGTTTGAAAAAGAACAATTTGCATAATAGCCCATTATCAACAGATTCAATCGTGATAAATCGTGGAGGAATTCCAATGGAAAAACGTTCTACTCTAACCCCAACAGATCTTGCAGCCATGAAGTGTCCATATTCATGAATCGTAATCAGAACGCCAAGAAGTATAATAAATGCCCAGAGTGTTGTCATATGTATCTAATCTACAAAAAAAGTGAATTTTTGTTCCACTATATCAATAATCATTAATCTTATCCTTCACCCAAATACTTAGGTCATTAATATCATCAAGACTAGGATGAACTGTCCAAGGATGCTCTTCCATTATGATCTCATTTATTCTAGGAATGTCTGTAAATGTTATTTTATTTTTTAAGAACAGACCAACAGTAGTGTCATTTGCCAAATTTAGAGCGGCACCAGATGTCCCTCCGCGTTCTAATGCTTTGAATGCCAATGAGATACATGGGAATTTTTCAAGATCAGGCTTTTCAAAGGTAAGATCACCACAATTAAAAAAATCAAGCCTCTCCCAAGATGCCGTCTTATGTTTTGGATAAGTTAATGCATATTGTATTGGTACTTTCATGTCTGGGACTCCCATTTGAGCTTTAATGGCACCATCATTCATTTCAATCATGGAATGGATGATGGATTGAGGATGTACTACAATATCTATCTTTTCTTGGTCAAACCCAAATAGCCAGTAGGCCTCAATTACCTCAAGTCCTTTGTTCATCATTGTTGCACTATCAATTGTTATTTTATTGCCCATGTCCCAATTGGGATGAGTAAGAGCCTCTTCAACTTTAATATCAGAAAATGTATTTAATGATCTTTCTCTAAATGGTCCACCACTACCTGTTAATATTATGCGATCTACATCATTTATATCTTCACCTACTAGGCACTGCCAGATAGCTGAATGTTCACTATCAACAGGGAATAAATTTGACCCGGATTCCTCTAGCGCTCCATTGATTATGTCTCCGGCCATAACAAGACTTTCTTTATTTGATAAAGCAACATCCACACCCGCCTTAATTGCATGTAGGGTCGGTTCCATTCCAGATGCTCCCACCAAACCATTGAGCATGACATCTATGTCATCTCTTTGAGCCAGTTCCAATAGCCCATTCCTGCCAGTTAATAGTTCTATGCCCATTGAATTTAACTGGTCCTTTATTTTATAACTGGCTGGTTCGTTAGCCACAGAAACAGTTTTGGGATTAAATTTCTTTATCTGCTGTAGTAATAGATCAGTATTCTTATTAGTAGATAGATAAATTATATCAAATTCATCTTTCAATTGTGATACAACCTCAAGGGTGTTTACTCCAATAGAACCAGTAGACCCCAATATGGAAAGACGCTTTTTCACTAGAATATTTCTTTTTGCATATACAATGATGTAATGATTCTACTAGAACTGATTCGAGTTTCCATGCCTAGTGTTAGTATTGATATTGGAATCATCAAATCAATACCAAGGAAATTGATTTGACCTTCCATGCTACTAGGAAAACCATGGTCTCCAGATAAGGAGTGCTCTTTAAATAAAATTGTACCAGTACCAATTCGAAATTTATAATTGTTCCATCCAAACCATTTTCTAAAATCAAGTAACAATGAGGTCATATGGAAATGTTTCAATCCTTTTAGATCAACACGTTGCAAAGAAGTACTCCAATTCAAAGTATCCTTATCCCCAGAATAATATTGAATGCCACCACCTAGAACTTGTGGATTTTCATCTACTGATTGAAAACCATAGGACTTACATGTCAGTGATAGATTTTTTGTTACTTTTAATCCAACATCAATATTTGGATATTTTAAAAAATTGGAGTTTTCTTCAATATAAATTGATGATAATCCAGTTTGCACAAAAAGTCGATTAGTAGAATTTGGGTCAATCATTTGGGAACCGCCAAGCCAAAAGGATGCAGAATAAACAAGGTCCTTCGCATTGCCATTAGTAATATTAAAATTACCTGATTGAGGGTATAAAAATGATAATAAGAGAATAATTTTAAAAAAAATTTTCACAAAATAAGTTTAAATGATCCCTCTATCAGATGTTTTTATAAAATTAATGATTTGGTCCTTGATCACAGAAGATGAAATTTCTTTTTCTATTTTATTCAAAGCATCATCCCTATTCAACCCAGATTTAAAATAGACATGATATATCTTTTTAATCAATTTTCTATCTTCTAATGAAAATCCTCTTCTTTTCAATCCAACTGAGTTAACGCCCTTATATGAAAGAGGATGTTCAGCCGCTAAAATGAATGGAGGCACATCTTGAACTGCCCTAAATCCTCCACCTATAAATGCATGTGGACCTATCTTTGTAAACTGATGCACAAGAACTCCACCTCCCAAAACAGCCCATTCACCAACTTCAACATGGCCTCCAAGAGTTGATAAATTAGACATTATTACATTATCACCTAGAATGCAATCATGGGCAACATGGGTTGAAGCCATTAGCAAGCAATCAGAACCTATTTTTGTTTCTCCAAGAGCCTTTGTACCTCTATTCACTGTGACATACTCTCTAATTCTTGTACGAGCACCAATGATGGTTTTTGTTCTTTCACCATCAAATTTTAAATCTTGAGGTATCTCTCCTATGGAACTGCAATGCAAGATTTGACAACCTTCTGCAAGGGAAGTATCGGAACATATGGTAACAAAATTCCCTATTTTACAGTCATCTCCTATTGTTACATCATTCTCTATAACAGAGTAAGGACCAACCTTTACATTGGTTCCCAAAACGGCTGATTTATGAATGATTGCCGTTGGATGGATCAAACTAGAAATATTATTCCCGTGCTCTATCTACAAGATTCGCTGTAAAAGTTGCATCAACAGCGATGTTACCATCAACGCTGCATGTCCCATGGAATTTGCATAGATTGAGTTTTTTCTTAACAAGTTCAACGTTAATAATCAATTGGTCACCTGGGACTATTGGTCTTTTGAATTTGACTTTTTCAACAGTTGTGAAAAACATGTTTTTCTTTAGAGGGTCTTCTACTTGATTTAACATCAAAAAGGATCCTGCCTGACATAAAACTTCTAAAGAGAGGACGCCTGGCATAATTGGTTGTCCTGGAAAATGTCCCTGAAAAAAAGGTTCATTAATTGTAATATTTTTTAAAGCAGTAAGAGATTCCCCTGGTTTAACAATTTCAATTTTATCAATTAAAATGAATGGATATCTATGAGGTAATATTTTAATTATGTCATTTATGTCAAATTTTGTTTTTCCTGTAAAATCATTCATGTTCATCTTCCCATAGTGTTTTTAATTCTTTAGAATATTGTTTTTTTAATTTTTTTACAAATTCAACATTACTTGCATGACCCGCCCTTGCCGCTGTTACATGACCCTTGATCGGTACACCAAGCAATGCTAGGTCTCCAATCAAATCTAAGGTTTTGTGTCTAACTGGTTCATTCTTGAATCGTAGGACCTTACCATTCAAAATCCCATTTGCTCCCTGTATGATGTTATGTTCAATTCCAAATAATTTTTTTAATCTATCCATTTCAATTGAATCAATTTCCTTGTCAATTATAACAACTGCATTATCCAAGCCTCCACCTTTTATAAGACCACGTTCTTTCAACATCTCAACTTCGCTTAAGAAGCAGAATGTTCTGGCCGGGGCGACCTCAAAGGCAAAATCTTCTTCCATGTTATAAATTGCCTCATACTGTGTTCCCAGGGCTGAAAGATTATATTCAACCATAAATGTGATCCTAAACCTATCAGATGGTATAACATGTATGTCAATATCTCTATAAGAATTTGTATAGTTTACAGCACGAGTTATCTCTAAAACCTTTCTTTCTTCATTCTGAACCCGTATACCCGCTTTTATGAGACATTCCACAAAATCCTTTGCGCTCCCATCCATGACGGGTGGTTCTTTACCCGTAAGTTCAATCAAAATATTATCCAGTCTAAGACCACTTACTGCTGCAAGTGCATGTTCAACGGTATGAATCCTAACATCATTTTCTTCTATTGTCGTACCACGTGAAATATCAACCACATGGTCTATATCCGCTTTTATTTCTGTACAATCTTTAATATCAGACCTTATAAAACGAATACCATAATTTTCAGGAGCAGGGTGGAAGGTGATAACAGTCTTAACACCTGTATGTAAACCAATCCCTTGGCATGATTGGGAAGTTCGAATTGTCCTTTGCTTTCTTTCCATTTTAAAATTTAACCATCACTCTTACTCTGAATCAATTCATCAAATCTATCACGCAACTTTTCAACCTCATTGATCAATGCCAATCTTCTATTATGCTCTTTAATTTCTCTTGCGGGATAGCCAGCATATATTTTGTTCCCTTTTAATGATTTTGTAACACCTGATTTTGCTGCTACAATTGATCTATTACCTATTTTTAAATGAGGGGCAACTCCTACCTGACCAGCAAAGGTACAATAATCACCTACTTCTGAACTGCCTGCAATTGCGAATCCTGCAGTTAATAAACATCCCTTTCCTATCTTAACATTATGAGCAATATGCACTAGGTTATCAATTTTTGTCATTTCACCAACAACCGTATTCCCTATCGTGGCTCTATCAATCGCACAATTGGACCCAATTTCTACATTATCTCCAATAATAACAGTACCCGTTTGTGGAATTTTTTCATGTATGTCATTTTCTGTTACATAGCCAAAACCATCACAACCTATGGAGGTACCACTATGCACTATGACATTTTTCCCTAAAGTAATACCATGATATAGGGAAACATTAGAAAAAATTTTACAATTTTTTCCAATAGTGGTATTTGTCTCAATAACTACATTTGAGCCAATGCTACTTCCATCACCAATGCTTACACCATCTTGGATAATTACACCAGCGCTAATATTCACATCCTTACCAATTTGTGCATTACTTGAAATAATAGAGGAGGGATGAATCAATGGTATCGTGTCCGTACTTTCTAAAAAGAGCGACAACGCTCTGGCCAATGCCAATTGAGGGTTTTGTACAACAATGCCATTCCGACCATCCAAGACATCACTATTTTCAACTATGACAGCTGCGGCTTTGGTGTTTATCAAATATTTACCATAGAGAGGGTTACCCAGAAAGGTTATGGTATTGGGTTCTGAATTTTGGATTTCTGAGACACCTTTAATCAGACAGGTTGGGTCCCCTATTACCTCTCCATCTAAATGCTTGGCGATCTCACTAAGAGTGAGTGTCAATTCACTTTTCTGTTTTTAGATTCCGCAATTCATGTAAAACATCATCAGTCACGTCATATTGGGGTTTTACATATAATAATCCCATGCTTGCATCCATGATATAATCAAATTGGTCATCTATGGCCACTTTTTTTACTGCCTCCCTAACCTTACCTAGAATCTCGTATTCCATTTGGGCTGATTTTTTCATTAACTCACCTTGAGGACCTACCTTCTCGGCTTGGTAGGTTTGAATCGATCGCTCCATTTGCATAATCTGTTGTTTGATGCTTTCACCCTTGTCTAATGCCATAAGACGCTTCACTTCATAATCTTTACTCAAACTATCCAACTGCAAAATCATTTTTTCATATTCAACCTGTACTTTTTGATACTCCATCTGAAGTTGTGACTCTGCTTCAGTAAATTCTTCATATTCTGTACGGATTCTTTCTGATTGGATATAACCAATCTTCAACTGTGCAAAGCCAGTTGCAACCATACTAAGGAAGATTGAAATGAATAATAAATAACTGGAAGATTTTTTCACAGTAAACTCCTTGTTTTTAAAATTGTTGACCAAAAGTTAGAGTGGTTTTCCAAGCTGGTTCTAATTCTCCATATGCATTAACTCTATCAAAGCCATAACCGACATCAAAACCAAGCATGCCAATCATAGGCATAAAAAACCGAATTCCCGCACCGACAGACCTCTTCAAATCTAAAGGTCCGTTCCTTGGTAAACTTAGCCTTTCCATCAAATCACCTGAAGACCAAACATTCCCCATTTCAGCAAAAATAAGACCATAAACTACAGGATTTTCTGCAAATGGCACTCGAAATTCTGTTCCAAACTTAACTAAGGCATTTCCTCCAATAGGATTCCCGCTTAATGTGACTGGACCAACACGATTGTCATCATAACCTCTTAATGGATTTCCGTATGGTATTCCATTACCACCCATAATAAAACGATCGTAATATGGAATATAAGATGAACTTCCATCTTGTGAGGGTAATTCTTTCACAATGCCAATCTTCATGGAGTTCATCAATACAAATTTCCAAAATGTTGGAGTATACCATTCTAGATTTAAGACATGTTTATGAAAGTTTTCTTGCCCACCTAAAACCCATCCTGATAAAGTAGAATTCATTGAAAAATGAGACCCTATAGTTGGGAATTCGGGATGGTCTCGACTATCTCTTCGAATAGTCTGAACAAAACTAATTCCATCTGTTTGGGTCTTTCCACCAGCATACTTATCCAAGTCTGATTGGCTACCTGAATAACCTCTTCTTCGCACCATAAATCTCCATGTCCCTCTGAAGTAATCATCAGGCCATTTAAATATTCTTCCCCACATAATACTACCATAGGTGCTTGTTGTCTCCAGAGGAGAATAATACATCGCAGAGCCACCCCCTCTCATGTCATAACCCAGTGACGCTCCAATTAGATTTTTTGTATCATTTACCATTGGATCAGTAAAACTGATGGATGCCCTACGAGTTTTTGGCCTATCAACATTATATCCTTGGTACTGATATGAGTTTTGCCCTCCACTGCTCACTCCCTCATTATAACTAAAACTAAAACTTTGCCCTTTACCTCGAAAATTAGGCAAGGATAATCCCCCTCCTCCAGTTAGGCCATAATATTGAGAATAGCCCATGTTCGCACTTGCTTGACCTGCTGGTTTTTCCTCCACTGTAAATTCAATATCAACCTTGTCTTCAGATACAGGAAGAATATTAGGTGCAGCATTTGCAAAAAAGTTTAACATCATCACTTCACGATAACTGCGTGCAATAAGTTCTTGACTATATACATCACCTGGGAAGACCCTTAATTGTCTTCGAATCACATTCTCACGTGTTCGAGTATTACCTATAATCGATATGTTATTGATATAAACTTTATGATTTTCAGTAATCATGAAATGGATATCTAAAGAATCCTTGCCAACAGGGGTAATTTTAGGTTCAACTCTACTATAGATATAGCCTCTATCTAGGTATAGTCCTTGGACTCTTGAGAAAACAGCCATGTTAAATTCTTCATCACTATATCTCTCTTCTTTTTCCAACGAAAGAGCACGTTCCAAGGTCTCTTGATCAAATAATGTCATGCCTTCCCATGAAAAATTCCGATATTTATATCTGGGCCCCTCTTCCACCGATAAAATAATATTCATTTTTTTTCCATTTGGCGAATATTCTATGGAATCACTAATTATTTTGAAATCTCTATAACCCTTATTGCGATAATATGCAGACAAAAGATTTTTATCTTCATCAAATTTTTTATTATCAAAAGTCGATCGCCAAAATAAATACCATGGCTGTTGTTTGGTTTCTTTCATTTCCCATCGTAAACGGAGATCAGATATAGACTCATTTCCATTAATGATAATTTTCCCAATTTTCACCTTTCTATTTTCTTCAATGGTAAAAGTAAGATCCCTTATTAGTTCTTTGCCTTTACCCCCAAACAAACTTAAATCTTTTTTTGGCGGAGAAAGTTCACTGGATATTTTTACATTTAGATAACCCTTTTCAGCATATATTTTTTTGATGGATTCTTCTGTATTATGTACAGTATTGAGTTTTATTCTCTGCCCTGTTGATAAACTAATTTCATCATCAAACTTTCTATCTTTTATTTTTTTATTTCCTTCAAATCTTATATCCCCAAGAATGAAGTTTTCCATAACCTCAATAATGATGGAAAGACCATCTTCGGTCTCTTCTTCATATTGAATCTGTACATCTTGGAAAAGACCCAATTGCCAAAGTCGCTTTATTGCCCTAGGAAAATCTGCAGGAGAGACAGTCTGTTCTTCCCTTAAACCCGCAGTGAATACAATTGTTTTCTCTGATGTGGTCAAGTTCCCATTCACAGCCACGCTTGAAATGACTATTTCATCTTTTTCAAATTGAGAATACGAAAAAGAAAAAAAGAAGAAAAATATTAAAATCCGTATCATAAATTAATTTTAGACCTGCTTACTTAATTTCCCAAATCGACGTTCTCTAGATTGAAAATCAAAAATAGCATCCATTAATTGCTGTTCGCGAAAATCAGGCCAAAATGCTTCTGTCATAAATATCTCTGTATAGGCAATTTGCCAAAGCAAAAAATTACTTAGTCTATTTTCACCACTAGTTCTAATTAATAAATCAGGGTCAGGTATATCACTTGTATAAAGCGAATTATCAAATACATCAATATTTATATCAACTGGTTTCAGATTACCTGATTCCACCTTGATTGCAAGATCTTTAATTGCACTAATGATTTCCTGACGACTGCCATAGTTTAATGCCAAGTTTAAATTCAAGCCGCTATTATTTTTTGTCATTTCAATACCATCCCTAAGGCCTCTGGCTGTTCTAGACGGAATTGTTTCTAAATCCCCAATTATTGTAAACCTTACATTCTCTTCATGTAATTCTTTTATTTCTTCTTTAATAGTTTTAAGCAAAAGGTGCATCAAGGCACTTACTTCAGCCGAAGGTCTTTTCCAATTCTCTGTTGAAAAAGTATAAAGCGTTAAGTGCCTTACACCAATCTGACCACAAACTCGCGTTATTTCTCTTACTGAATTAATACCTTCTTTATGACCTGCAATTCTAGGCAGGGACCTAGACTTTGCCCACCGACCGTTGCCATCCATAATTATGGCTATATGTGTTGGTATGTGGCCCATGTGGACCTTATCTTTTTTTGAATTTTTCATCCTGATATTGAAGAAAAAGCGGGCGAAGTTACTCCTGACACGTAGGCAATACAACCTAGTTAGATAAAGATTACATTCAGTATTTATCTATTAACAAACTATTGATAAAAAGGTTCCCTATTCAATTAATCTATAATTGATAAAATTTTATCAGCGATATCGACATATACCTGACCAATCTCATTAATTTCTTCCTGTGAAGTTAAAGGTATTCCTTCATCAGTCGATAACATTACCTTTTCTGAAATAGGTATTTCCCCAAGCAAGGGGACACCAAGTCGTTTACTTTCTTCTTCGCCTCCTCCAACTTTGAACAGATCAAACTTTAGATTAAATGTACCATCTGATTCTATATTGATCTTTTCTCCATTGATTTCTATCGCTGAATCAATAGGATTTACAATCCCATCTAAACTAAGTCCTGACATATTTTCAATAACACCTAGAACCGGAGTATTTACCTTTTTAAACATATCTGCACCCTTACGAACATCCGCTAATGCTATGTCTTGGGGAGTGGTAATAATTACTGCTCCTGTCATACGTAATTTCTGTGTCAATGTTAATTGAATGTCTCCAGTACCTGGGGGTAGGTCTAATAAAAGAATATCAAGGTCCCCCCATGCAACATCTCGAAAAAATTGCTCCGTCATTCTAGAGACCAAGGGCCCTCTCCATATAACGGGTGTTTCATTACCACTAATGAAACCAAAACTCATAACTTTCATTCCAAACTTTTCAAGTGGTATCAATTTATTATCTTGGGTCATCTTGGGTTGTTCATTTAAACCTAATAGAATGGGGAGGGAGGGGCCGTAAATATCAAGGTCTAATAAACCTATTTTTTTTACTTTTTTAGAAAGGGCACAGGCTAAATTTGCAGCAACAGTAGACTTCCCAACTCCACCTTTACCACTTGCTATGGCAATAACATGTTTGACATTATCTAATATGCCTGTTGGATTGCTAGAATCTTGAGAAGGTTGACTAGGGGAACTCTGATCTGTTTTATTTCCAAGGACAATCTTTACTGATGCAAAATATTCACTCAGTTCTTTTTTAACACTTTCGACAACTTGTTGTTTTTTTTCTTCATTCTGAGATGTGATATTGAGTTCTATTTTTATGCTATCATCGTTAATCTCAACATCCTTCACCATGCCAAATGAAACAATATCCCTACTGAATCCAGGGTAATTAATTGACCTAAGTTTTGTTAATACTTGTTCTCTATCCATATTTTTTTATATAAAAAACGGCTGCGAAAAGACAACCGTTATTTTGTTAGTTATAATAATATATCATTAGCCAGAATATTCTCTTCCAAACCAATCGTAATTAACTTTAATATATTTATTCCACTCATCAGGAACTTCGCTTTCTTCGAAAATTGCCTCAACAGGACATTCAGGCTCACAGGCACCACAATCAATGCACTCTTCTGGATCAATGTATAAGGAATCATTTTCCTCTGGCACGAACCCATCTACTTTTGCCTCTGCACCGGCCCCAGTTTTATCATGTGGACCATGGATGCAATCAACTGGACAAACTTCTACACAGGCCGTATCACACGTCCCGACGCAAGGCTCACAAATAATATAAGTCATTTTGGTACTCCTTTAAGATAAAGTTTTATTTTTCGTTCTATGTACCCTCCAATTTAAAATTAAAAATTAACTGTATAAAAAGGTTTTGGAGGTAATTTCATTCTTTAAATCTTACCAATGCTAAAGATAAAAAAGAAGAACATGGGGCTACTATGTCTTGTACAAATTATTTCAATACCTTGTTATGAAATCTAAAATGGTTTTTTTATGAATTATATTATTATTGATCAAGGAACATCCTCAACTAAAGCATTTTTAATAAGTCCAAATGGTGAAATTCTTCATAGTAATAAAGCAAAGTATGAATTAGAAAGACCAAGACCCTTTCATGTGGAATGTGATCCTCTAATAATTTTGAAAGATATTCAAATATTATTCAAGGAAATGTTGAGGTTTTCAGTAAGAGATAATATTTCTGGTATGGGTATGGCATTTCAACGTTCAACTTTCCTTTTTTGGGAGAAATCAACTTGTAAACCAGTCACACAGGCAATCAGTTGGCAGGATAGTCGTGCGCACGAGATTATAGGTAGATATAAAAAATATGAAAAAAAATTATGGACAATTACAGGCACACCATTAAGCGCACATTTTGGAGGACCAAAATTTGTTCAAATGATTGAAAATGATCAAAACCTAAGAAGAAAAATTCAAAATCATGATCTTTACTATGGGCCCTTGAGCGCATTCATAACCCATGCAATTACTGGTAAACCTGGAATAGATGAAACAATCGCAGGAAGAACATTAATCTATAATATAAATAAAGGAAGGTGGTCAAAATTCGCAATGAATTTATTTAACATCCCAAAAGATTGTCTTCCTACGCTTAATCCAGTAAAACATAATTATGGAAAAATATTTGATTCAAAAATAGAATTGCTTGCAGTGATAGGAGATCAACAAGCAGCTTTAATTGGACAAAACGGATTAAAAAAGGATACAATCGGTACGAATTTTGGTACTTCAGCAAGCATCCAATATAATACTGGACAAAAGCCTATCAGAATAGATGGCTTGATATCAAGTGTTTTATTTTCTGAAAATAATTTAAAGACTTTTATGGTTGAAGGAACCATTAATGCATGTAACTCACTATTTCATCATTTAGAAAATATCTTATCCATACCTCATGAAGATATGTTATGGGACAAGAGAATTGAAAACATAAATACAAAAGGCATATTTATCCCAGGTTTTAGTGGAATTTCTTCTCCTTATTGGAAAACTGGGTTTAATGATATATATGTAGATCTAGATTCAAATCATGATCAGATAATCAGAGCAGGCATGGAGTCTATTGGCTATTTAGTGAATGATATTTTAAGATGTTTTATGCAAGCAGGATTAAAGATTCCAAAATTATTAACAGCCTCAGGAGGGGCGGGGAGGCCACCCCTTTTACAATTTATATCTAATTTGACTAATCTAGAGATTGGATATTCTGCTATCAAGGATAGAACGGCTGTGGGGGTCTACAAAATATTATGCGGAAATTATTCGAATATAAGTGGTGAAATTGAATTCCAAAAAAAGTTTTTGCCTAAAACGCTTCCTTATAAAAAAAATAAAATAAATAAATGGAATAAAACTTTAATTAATAAAAAAATAAAATAACTATTCTGAAATATAAAGTTTCCTATTTTGAAGTTCTGTCATATTCTTGACCTCTTTAATCTCTTTAACAGCGCCTTTTATTTCAGTATTCAGATTTTTTAATATTTTATCATTAACTGCCATAGTATTACTAAGTTGAATAAAATCCTCATTCGCTACAATAACCTGCTGTTTGGCTACTTTTGCATCATCTATTAAAACATCTAACTGTGTTTCAATTTGATTAATCTTTGTTCTGAGAGAATCTGATTTTTCATCGCTATTAAGAATGCTGTTATTGATTACAAGCAAACCTAATAATACTAATAAAATATTAAATGCTAATAATAAAGTGGTAGTTGATAAATTTTCATTTTTCATATTTTTAACGTTTTATTTACCTGATTTAATTTGAGAATTAATGCGATAGAAAAATAATTAGTACATACTCATAATACCAAGCATTATTAAAATGAAATAGGGTACAAGATCTGCAGCCCCGAGGTAATCCTTTGCAATGCGTTGGCCACCAAAAAGTATTATCAAAGTTATCGCTATTACTACAAAGCCATAAAAAATCCAGAGGGTTGACCTCATTGCAAATGCAAAATAGATACCGTAGATGAGCATTAGACTACCAGTTAACTCTAAAATCATAAGTAAACTAAGCATGAAAGGAATTACTTTTAATAATGAAGATTTACTAAAATGGATATTTAAAAATTCTATATTACCCTTCCGATCTATTATTTTATCTAGACCAGATTGGAGAAAAGCAATTGAAATAAAAATAGCAATAAAAATTTGACATAGTTCCATAGGTCCTTTAAATGGAATTCCTAATAATTCAATTCTATCACCATATTTGTCCAAAACTGATTCAGCAGATAAAATTGGATTAATAAATGGTAATAAAAAAATAAATCTTGCGTATTGTATCATTTCAATCTTCTCCTTTAAGTAATGCTTGTATTTTACTTTTAATTAAATCACTGAGTTCATCAACTGATAAATCTTTATATTCATTTTTTGAGATGGGAGTACCAAATCGAGTAGTAATAAAACCTGGACTTAATCTCCAATCATTTTTTCTTTTTGCTTCGAACGCACCAAGTAATGCTATTGGTACTATAGTAATACCAGTATTCTTTGCTATGTGAAAAGGACCTTTTTTGAATACTCCCATTTCACCATTTAATGTTCTTGTGCCTTCAGGAGCTATTATAAAAGAATCGCCCTTATGAATTGCTTCTTCTACTAAATAAAGACTTTTTATGGCTGATTTCAACCGTTTACGCTTTATGGGAATAACTCCATATTTATTCAATAACTGGCCCCATACTGGATATTTAAATATTTCCGTAGCTCCGATGGCTGTTAAGTAATGTGAAATGAAGGCACCCACCATAAATTGATCAAACATTGATACATGGTTGAACAAATATAAATAGGGTTGGCCATCAATAGGGGGTGGATTGTTCTCTTTTATTAGCCATTGACCTGCAAAAAAACAATATAACCAAGATATGGGTCTTATGATAAAATGAAAATATTTTAGTGGAATTATGTAAATCAATATGAATAATAAAAAT
>Ga0208766_1000864_pt1 | contig 16591 bp, 12 predicted proteins | sample ETN01SmetaG_3_FD_185792 | JGI IMG/M metagenome (GOLD analysis project Ga0208766, IMG submission 185792) | Marine microbial and viral communities from oxygen minimum zone, Eastern Pacific Ocean - ETNP2014F12-01SV263 (SPAdes) (version 2) | ecosystem: Environmental > Aquatic > Marine > Oceanic ... | reverse complement strand
ATATAAATAACCAAGCCTTAGATAGAAAGATTTAGAAAATGGAAGTTCACGAGTAAGTCTCCGCCTGAAAAAGTACTTGATTGGCGAAATTATATTCGAATGATTACGTGAATTCTCTAGGGAAGTATTCGAGAAAACTTGTATATGATCAGAATTAACGATTACTAAACGCCTTAGGGAAGGAAGCACACGCAAGAGATGGCTTGAGTGCATAGTCCAATAGAATAATTCCAAAGGCCTATTTACACAAATAACAATAATGTCTAACATGTTCTATTATAATAGCGAAGTCTATTTTTGTAAGTAAGGAATTCATTATTCCAGTTAGGCTGGCACGGATGATCAAAATGTAGATATAAAAAATCCATAAGTCTTGCTGGGTGTAGGGAGTATTGCTGACAATATCTCTCTAGCAATTCCTGATCTTCACAGCCCCAGCCAACGTATTGATCATCCCATCCACCAAGCTGACGTAATAGACTTTTAGAAAAAACTGGGCACACCATAAAACGCTCACCTTGAGTAAGCTGTTTATAAATAGCTCCGGTACAATCCTCAGGGGCGGAAGTAGGCCTGTAAAGCTTAAATGGACTTGTATTTGAATTTAAATGTCCTGACATAATTCTGTAGCCACCAAGAATCAGTCCTTGAGACGAAGCGACAAGAGAACAAAGAGTATTCAGGTCAAATAATGGAAGTAGATCAGAATCAAAGGAAACAACGTGGCTAGAAGTAGCTATAGTTAATGCCTGATTTAAAAGGGTTGTTTTATGAAAACTAGGGGCAGTTGTACTGGGAAGAGATTGTACGAGAGTAGCGCCAGCAGTTTGAATAACATATTGGGGTGAGTTAGGGGGATCATCTATTCTCTCAACAATTACAATCACTTCACAAGTGTTGAAGAGTGCTTGCGGGAGAAAGTAGTTTGCTAAACGCAACAGGTCTTCATCTCTATTTCTGACCGGGACTAAAAAGCTAATTGTCGCAATATTCTCCATGACATCTGCTACTGGGAATTCCGAGACTCAGCTAATTGATGCTGCATTCAAAAGCAAAGCATACCTCAGGCTTCTCAAGAATGTAAGGAGGGAAGAATTCATAAAGATAAGAGATCTACATGAATTTATTGTCAACAGGGGTGGGGGAATGAAGTCGGAATTTTTATCTACATTAAATATAACATCAACAAGCTATTTCAGTAGCTCCTATCTAGGAGTGACCAGTGGAGGCAGCAGTAATATCCTTGAATACCGGAAAAGTCTGGATTGGGTCACTATTCGAGATAAGTGGAGAAAGAATACACTAGAAAAAGAGATAAGCGAGAAGTATGCAATTATTAATTTATGCGCGAGGTTGTTTCCACATGATAAATACGATGTACTAATAGCTGCGCCTGAAGTTGATAAAATACTAAGAGAACAAATATTTAGAATTTGCAAATATTTATTAGAGGGAGGCATAACACCAGTTATCAGATCGTATCCTTCTAAGATAAAATACAATGAGCAGTTAATATTAGACATCAATAAATATACAGCGGATAAGCTTTGGCTTATATCGACAGGCAGAGGGCCAACTGAAGTGGAAGGCAATATCCTAGAAGTATTTCGAGCTAAAGGTCGTTATATCAATGAATATGGTGCTCAAGATTGCAGCATTCAACTATATTCATGCAAATATTGCAATGGTTTTCACCTTAATAATATTAGAAGTATACTAAGCATAAAGGACAGCAGGTTATACACTACTGATCTATATAGCTATTCACAACCAATTGTAGGAATGAATGTAGATGATATCGTTCATATAAAAAGTGATATTTGCAAAAAATACTGTGAGGCAAGTTTTCTACCTGTAAATAGAGAAAACGTTAGGGAAGAAACTAATGGGATAGAGGTAGATGCAGAAAGTAAATTAGTCAAGATGAACCCAATTATCTGCGTATCACCTAATGCACCAGTTGAATTTCAGCTCAATGCAAAATGGCCTAAGGTTAATATGGAAGACAGAGGGGGGGCTGAAAGCAAAATGGGTTTTGCTCAACTAAGTATAAAAGTTCATAAAAATGACATAAAAGGATGTAGAGCACAACTAGCTTATTTATTACCATCAAATGAACTAACTACATGGAGTAAGGTGCATACAAGCCTTATATCATTCATTTTGGCAATACTAATGTTTAGCAATACAGAAGAATGGATTGATTTTATAGAAGGATTTGAAAGTAAGTGGAAAGACTCAAATAAAGGGTTCAAGCAATATGCATTGGAGCTAAAACAACTAATCATTAGTATGAAGACACCATCGAAGAAGGTGAAGAATTGCTATTTACTTACGTTTGAATATTTGTTGCTAGTTCATAATGGAATGGGGGCTGAGGATAAAGAGAGTAAAGATTGGATGCAATTTGCTTTATCTGAGAATGTTATTATTAAAAAAATTCTAATGGAAATAGAAACTATGGGTGACATAAGACTAATAATGCCATTATTAGAATCATTTAAAGATCATGTACTACTATATGTTTGGGAATTTGAACAGCCTAAGTATGCGTCATTTTCAAAATACTTTAAGGGGACAAATAACCTGGAAATCATGAAAGTTGATGAGATGCACAGAGCAGGCCATTTGCGTAAGGAAGGGAATTGCCTAGCATGAGTGGAAGTATATTCAAAGGTCGGATTTTCAATGCTAAGGAAATTGAGATAGAAGTAGCGGCTACTTGTATGTGGGATGGCAGCAATAATCTACTTGGATCCAGATGCTTTGATGATCTAGTTCAAGAGTGGGGGGTGTTAAACAATGAATTCTACAAGATACTGCCAGATTGCTTAAAAGCTAAACTTATAAAAAGCTCAAGTACGCCTATCCCAAAATCAAAGGTTAGCTGCGTCATTCCATATCTTGATAATCATTGTTATCTAAATGATGCCTTGCTTGGTATAGCTAGCCAAACACATAAACCAGATATGGTAATTATTGCAATAGATAATTGCACAGAAATTGTCTATGAAAAAGTAAAATTTATTCTAGGAATGCTAGGTGGAATTCGTAAAAAAAAGATTATTAAATTCAAAGGTTTTAATGGGCCGTATAAAATGCTAAATCAAATATACGATGAGCATGTAGATGATGGTCTTTTATGGCTACACGATTCGGATGATATTTCACATCCAAATAGACTTGAGCTGCAACTAGGATTCATGAATACACACAGGCTCGACATATGCAGTTCTTTTGAAATAAGCATTCTAAATAAGATGACCAGATACATACAATATCCATTAAATGCAACGAGATCATTACTATCTGAACCCGGTCATTGTATGTTGTGGCCGGGTTCATTAATAAAGAAAACCCTCTGGGATTCATTGAGAGGTTGTAGTGATAAGCATAAGTTTGGAGCAGATACTGAGTTCCAACTAAGGGCTTGTTTTATCTCAAGGATGGGTAATTATCCAGCTTTCTTATATGCAAGGCGAAAAAGATCTAATTCTCTCACCGGTTCTAAAGAAACCGGCCATGGGTCGTGGTGTCGTGAATACTTAAATTCATTGTATAAGGCTGATTACTATTTCAGGCAAATGCAAAAGAGTAAAGGCCATGATATAGACCTTAAACCAAGATTTAGTAGTGGCAGTATATTATGATTTAGGACATAAATACTGTCCCCATAGAAGATCAGAAACTTTCTTCTTGGCTTCGCTTTGACATTCACCCTTTTGTACATCAACTTCAGTAGATGTTGGATTGTTCATACGAAACCAAGTTACAATATCATCACTTGAATTAATCGCAAAGGTAACCTTGGCTACTTGCGTACATTTAGCTAGTACGTCGCTAGCTACTATTTCCTGCGCTAACTCATCATCGATTAATTGTATGGAGTTTGGTTCATTGGTGAATGTTAGAGTGAGATATTGATTAGATGAGAAGGGATTTGATTCGTAATTATATATATTTGTATAGTGATTGGTCATTTCTGCTCTAATAGCCTTTTGGAATTGAATATTTTTTTGAAGCTTAAGCTTGCCTAATCTAGATTTGATAAATCCATCACAAGTTGAATAGTAATTTGAAGCTTGATTATTGATGAAATTTGGTAGTGTTAACTTTCTCTGTACAAGTAGGAGGACCGTGCCAAAAAATATAAGTCCTATTGGGAAAAGAGCTAGAAAAGCAAGGATAAGACGTGACTTAGAGTCTATTAGCCTCTTTGCCATGACTATAGTCAAGTTAAGATTACTTAAAAGATAGCTGTTTTAGATCTGAACGTCAACACTATGAGAACATGTAGCTTTGTTTATTGAAACTAAAAAAAGATGATAAATTAGCTATTTAGGCTCAAATTAGATTGAGTATGTTGACAAGAGATTTTATTAGCCTCGATAAGGACAATGATTGAATTTATATGTTATTATGTATTGTAATTATTTTGCCACCATGGCATCAGAGGATAAAAAGCAAAAGCTGTTATCGGGTCGCCTTCTTGTAGTTGCTACATCCATAGCGATTCTTGTAGGTGGAGTAGGTGCTACGTCCCTTGTATATGCACTAAAACGTAGACCTATCATCACATATAAATGTGATTCGAACATTGGTGCGGAATACATTGTAAGCTCAGAGAGAGAATACATGATTGCAAATCCAAACAATAGTTGGAGCGAAAATACTTATCTAGTAAGCAATGACATCAGAGATATGCCCAAGAATTGGCTGTATTACGGCTTGGTACCTGAGAATATAAACTCGAGTGGCTTTAAACTAATAAGTGAAGAAAGTAATCCATGGATAAGTGAGTTAGCCTTTGATGCCAGGGACGGAACTCTAGGGATTACCTATCGAGGTGGCGGAGAAAAATTCGAGTTAGTGGCTTGTAGGAAAACCACTGAAATAAAAGAAGTGGCCATTGCCGCAAATAATGTTCCTATTGAATATTTATCAAGTCGAGTTGGTTTGATAAATCCAAGTTATGGAGACAAGGAATTTAATTTAATGCTATACAAAGTCATAAAAGATCGTAAAAACTCATATTACGGTGTATACAAATTGCTCTCGAGCCTTAATTCAGAGAATTTAACAGGGGAGGAGATTGAGGTCATGAAAAATGCTCGCGATGTTCTAATAGATAAGAACTCAGATCAAACCAAAGTTTGGGAGTTCGATGGCTCATATCGTTACAGATGGGAATATGGAAATGAAAAGTCTGAAACGGAGAAGAATGCACGAAATTGGTGTCAAAATCAACAGCGGGGAAATACCAGTATATATACAAGCAAAGGGTATAGGATTATTGATAGCAGACCTCAAGAAAAGGAAAGTGGAAAGCAAACACAACGTTACCCTGACGGTAGATATTCAGGGTACGTGAATTATTGGGCATTTTGTGACGGTACATTGTATACACTTAAAAAAGAAGGTGGTGTAGACTCTCCAAGTGGGAACACTAGTAGGGGGTAATTCAGTGATTAATAATTATGGAAGGATGAAAGATAATAAAAAGGGCATAAATAAGGATGGAGGGTTCTCTAATCAGGTGGCATTAATAATAATGCTTACTCTGTATCCATTGGGGATATGTTTTTCTGCAATAGTGACCACATTATTATGGCCAGTCGTTGAGGATAATTTCGTATCATCAGGTGTTAAAGAGAGTCTATATTCAGATCATAAAGAAGGTAGGTCGGAAAGAGAATCGAATCTAGATGAACAGGAATCCATTGAGATTGTCAGAAAATGGTGGAGTAAGAGATCATCTATTTTTGCTCCACCGTACAATACATATGTAGCACAAGATGTAATCGCCCAAGGAGGTCCTTTATGGAGGGATTTAACAAAAACCAATGGTCCTGTTGATTGGCTTAGAAAAAATAACACTTGGCATTCCTATCAGCAAACTAATATTGAAAAGATCAAGTCATTTGACAATAGGTCAAACCCAAATAGACCTGTGTTGGTATTGCTAATTAGGACAAAGACAACAAAACATACGCCTAAGGGATCAAAAGTAGCCTCTTCTACTAAAGATTTTACATACAGTTTTGCACGGGAATATGGCGTATGGAAAATCTGGGATTATAAATTCTGAATAAAAGTTTGTTCAACGCTTAGATAGATCACATTTAAGCAAAAGTAGCGGGGAATATGGGTAGAACGTTAATTGCCTGTCGGTTGACATGCTATATTATTTAAATAGTAACATAGCTTTAGCAGCGATTGCCTAAGGCTAAATTTCTTACTAAGTTATTCATGCGTCAAAAATGAGGTTGTATGGAATTAGAGCTTGATTACAATAAATGCATATCAAGAGTAAATGAGGTCGTAATTGAATGTAGGCTTGGTTGTGATGAAAAATTATTCAAGTTAAATTCTGATGAAAAGATATTAATTGCAGTCCGCAGTAGTCAAGTTAAAGGTATGAATATCGGATCATGTATCTATATACTTACAAATACACGAGTAATTATATTTGATACAGATATAACTAATAATACTATCTCATGGCCGGCTATAGAGTGGATGAATTATGAGGATATTAGTAGCTGTGAAATTGTAAGGATAAATGGAATGCGTTTAGGATTTCGGATTAACGGCATAACCAATTATAATCGTGATCAGCCTGAATCAGAGAAGGAGTGCTACCGATTTATAGCAGGGGGAGAAGCTCAAGTTCGTGATATCAGCAAAGTATTTTTTGAGTCAAAGGTCAAAGTAGTTAATACAAATAAGCATAAATATACAGAGGTCAAGATGGCACCTGAAAAAGAGGATCCTATAGATGAAAGTTCAGAAGATCCAAACTATAAGTCAACAGATGTCCAGAGAAACGACTCAAGATCAAAACCCTATATGGATGATATTGATAGACGATTACAAAAGGACACGCCCGATGGGGAGGGAAAAGAACAGTCAGAGAGAAAACTAAAAAGACTCAGTTATTTGCTTTGGGGGTTGGGCTTGGTAGGTTTCTCTGGAGTGCAGAGAATGTACCTTGGACAATACGTATTAGGGTTTTTGATGTTATTTACATTTGGATTCTGCGGAATTGGACAACTGATAGATCTAATTTTGATTGGGGAAGAGACATCAAAGTACAATGAAAATGTTGGATATGCCTTTAATAATAACTCTGGCGATGTAACAAGAGGAGGCCCAACAGATGATCTTGACGCTGAATTAAATGCTACAAAGAAGTCATTCGAAAAGTTAAAGGATAACTAGCTTAAAAATAAGACTTCCTATCAACCAAGACGTCCGGGCTTTAGAAGCTGATATTTAGAAGGACCAATTTTTTCAACTGTTGCCAAGGTAGTAATAGCAAGGCTATTACTACCTTGGCTAGGGAGATAAATACTGTTGCTATCTGATAACCGTTTTAATGTTCTAAGGGGATCGCTGGAATTTGGTACAATATTTGGGATGAGGTAGAAAATATCATTGCAATGGATTGCTATAAATTCTGAGGATGCTCTAATATTTGATTGTGATTGATCACCATCAACTTGAAACTGCTTTTTTTCTAATCTACCTTCCCTTGATTCAGAAGTCTCAGTAATAAAGTGATGGTTTGAACTGGCAATTAGATTATAATTATTAGTTACAATTGCTTGCTTGATTAGTTCTAAATTCAAAGGGAGTGAAGATTTCTGTGAGGGGTTTGATGTTGAAACCAAGTTTGCATGTTGAGTTGATGATTCGCTTATTCCAATACTAGGTTTAGGATTATTTAAAGGACGAGACAAACGTAATTTTGCCTGCGCCTGTTCCTGTTGTATTTCAGCCATTTGATTATCAAGTTTATCTAAGCGACTAATAATTAATCTTATAGAATTAGCATCATTTTGCGGAGTGAAATCATTTAATTGAGGAGCTGGTGTTGATAAATCTGATATTGGACGCCGTTTTCTATTGCCGACTGACTTCTTCTTTTGAGGTTTGAAAAAACTCCATATATATACAAGTAGCGCTATTACTAGAAGAGACGCCGAAGACACAAGAAGTATAAAGGGCCAGGCAATACTTAATGCCTCTGGAGCTTCTTGCTGAGAAGGGGGGGGGGATTCATTGTTGATTTCTGTAGTTGAAGGCTTAGCTTGATCAGATGAGATCCTTAACTCTAAATTATATTCATCTATGAATTTATCTGTTTGCTCCTTATTAAAGGTCAATTTTATATTGCACTTACTAATATCAGCGCAAGTCTTAAAGTCTGGCGAAGCAAAACTTGAGGTTTCATTAGTCTGATCAAATATCCATTGGCCCTTACGTGGCAGTAATGTTTTAGAGGCATTTGTTGTTGTGCAATCTCCTTCTTTTTGTTTGCAGGTAACAAAAGGCTGATTGGGTTCTATTTCAAAGCAGCCTAGTGGCTTGCCAGGCTCGTAGTTAGTGGGAGATGAAGCTCCTTTTTCTATTGGATTACAGGCCATGCTGGATGAGTATGTGAGATGTAATTAAAGGGATAAGGCGTGTATCTAAGCTAATTAAATTCTAGCCTGCATTCTTGGACCACTGCTTTGATAAGATTCGTAGTAATGCTTTATGAGCAACTATAAAACCTGGATCTGGTTCGTAATTCTGACTTAATCCCTCACCAATTGCTCGCTTGCTATTCAGCATCTGTTTTACCTCGTTGGTTAAGTCAAATTTAATATCATTTAATATATTATCGGATGTTATCCCTAGGCCTTTCAAAGGCTTAATGTCTCTTATCCCTGAAGTGCGAATTCCTTCATTAAATACATCAAGGAAGTTACCGATCTCTGTAAAATCATCAATGGCAATCCTTTTTATCAACTGAACCTGTTCTGGGAGTTTGATTTGTTGATCAGCTGTTAGCCTAATTGTGCCTGTATCGCATTCAAAGACCATAGGCATTCCTGCGTATGCCTCTGGTGATGATAGATCTAACCCTTTGAGTCTAGTTTCTTCTACTATCAGACCGCCCGCTGCTTCTTGCTTTGGATAACGTGAAAGGACAGTATCACGAGTGTCTTGAGTGTCGAATTCTCCTGCCTTAGCTAGTACATAAGACAATAATCTATTGATCTCAGAGCATTCGGAATATTGTCCATCTGGATCAATCCAATTTATAAACCTTGAGCCATTGCCACCAAGATATACTGGGGTAGCTTGTTGTTGACCTAAATACTTTAGGACAAGGCCTATATAATAATATAAACCAGCGTAAGCTAGAGCTAATAAAGTCCGGAAACCCTGGATAGTTTCAGTATTGCCAGCATTCCTGAGCAATTCAAGTACATTGTCTCCCTTAAGTCTTAGATAGCTATCTAGATATGCATCGAAATTATCACCGCTATTCTTTAGGTCAGTCAATAATTCAATTGACTTGTCTTCTGAAAGTCCGAATATATCTCCAACTCTATTAACATTCCTTTTTAGAATTTGATGGAATATGTCCCGACCTGCAAAAGGTATTGATAGTTGATGTATTAATTCCATGTCTTTCCAAATGCTGATATCAGTTGTACCACCTCCTATATCTAGGCACGTAGTAAATACAAGTTGCTCGCCAAGTTCATCTGCAAAATACTGAGCGAAAGCAATACTCTCGGTCTGGAATGCACTTTTTGCACTTTGATCCTTACCAAGATGATGCTTTATGCCAGAAACATTGGACGCATCATTTAATGCTCTTTTCCATGCTTGTTGATAGCGAGCCACTTCAGAAACGGAAAATGCTGTAGGGAAAGAAGCCTTCCATGTAATTTTTCTAACATCATTCTTAGCAGCATGCGCACTTACAAGGTTAACCAAAGTAGTCAGGAAAGAGTCTAAATATTTGGGGTTGGTCCACTTAATATCGCTAATTATATAGTCAGGCAGAGATCTTTCATCTAGCGCGGGATTGTAGAGCCTTGAATTAGTCATATATTTTGGTGTGGAGTCAGGCTCACTGCTACCCCTAATAGTTAAGAGTGTAGACATTGGTGGATTATGTCCCTCTGGGATAAGAGAAGTAGGTACAAAAAAGTTCTTATTATCGCTCGTATTCTCTGGTTTATTTGTAATATTTAAAGCCATTGTCTTTAGATCAAGTCGCTCCCTTGCTCCAGATCGAGAAACATGCAGGTTGGTGAATGAAGTGCCAAAATCAACTCCAATTGTCCATTCACCTGAGCGGCCAACACTGACATCTGGTGCATTTATTGGTAATATTCCTATAAGATTTTGTCTTTGATCTAGTAGGCTTAAAATATCAGGATGCGTGGGTGATGTCCAAATACGATATACACTTCCTAAATCACCCTCAAGAATACTATCTGTTGATTGACTCTCAGGTTGTTCAATAGTGAATGCATAACTAGAAGTAGAGCGATTTTTATTCTCTTGTACAATCGTGTAAAATTTCTTCCAGTGGTTCCCTGAAGGCAAATGTGGCCATATTGCAAGGTATGGCCGTTCTCCTGCTAGTTCATCTTCTGGACATATTGGATAATCGTGAAAGATGCTGATTCGTTTTGGCGAGTCAATACCTGTGATCTCTATTTCTATTGAAACTCTGACACCTTGTCCTTCTGGTGTCATTGTTTTATCAAGGCTAATAGCTTGTTGGAGATCTGAGCTACTAAAGAAATCCTTGACTTTAGGATTTATAGGCGGAATTATTGTACGTTGTTCCGATTCTGGTTGAATTGTATCCAACCAACTACCAGGTAAAAGATTGCCTCCACGGAACCAGCGCATACGTGGCAAGAAGAAATCATCAGCTGTCCAATAAGTACCTGCCTGGCTGGATTGACCTTCTTGAAAGGCTGCAAGTGTTGTGGCTCCACTAACACAAATCTCATGCGCTTGTATATTAAGTATCTGTGGGACAAGATTCTTGTCAACAAGGTACAGTGGTTCTTGATGTTGTTTCCCGCGTTCTAGTACTCTTATATTAGATTCCCTTTTGATTGCTCCTGGATCGATGGTCTGAGCTAAAACATCTAAGGGCTTAGGGTTTAGTGCTACGCCAAAGACTTGAATACTAGTTGAGAATGAAGGGCCACCGGTTGTTGATGGGGCACCCATTTCTAAAAGATAATCGTCAATGATCATTCCCATCTTATTTGCCAGGTCTTGACCATATGAATTTGTAGTTAATACATTCTGCTTTACATTGAGTAGCCAAGATGCAAAAGTAGACTGTTCTTGCCTTCCTAAATGATGTTTAGGATCAGAATATCTATAGGCTGACTGCCCACGACGTCCAGGACCGTTAAGCGGTATTTCAACAACCCAAGGTATAAAAGAGGCAAGTGTTGGTGCCAGCCAAATTGAGGGGACCACGAGTGTTGCCGGACTCGTAATACCTATGACATTTCCTTGAAGACTAAAAGTAAAGATTGATTCCCAGGGGTTATTGTCACCGGTATTTATCAATAATGAATCCTTTTTATTAGGTACCAATCCATAAAGTGAATCTGCATAAGCATTTTGCTTTGAAAGATCTCTCAAGTTGATTTGCTTTGCTTCTATTGGTAATTCCTTGACCTTGGCAAATGCAAGGGCTGCCAAAAATCCTATATACTCATAGATAAGTTCTTTTCGGTTAGGATGCTGGTCAGACAGAAATACTGACTGAAATAATAAAGCCCTGGCCCAAGGGCTTGGAATTGAATTTATACTTGTCTGAACAGCTTGTTCATATTTAAGATCTTGGGCAATCTTCGCAAAGATAGACTTTGGGTGAATATTCCAAGCACCCTGGATGGGACCTGGTGCTAGTGTATTTCTAAGCTGTGGGAGAAGAGGTTTCATTGTAATAGTGAAGTAAGATTGAGAATTTAAATCAAGTCATAGAAGGAATTGACCAATCCTTTTACGCCCTCTAAGCGATGTTTAGAATCAGCTAGTTTATTCTTTATCAAGTCTATACTGTTACGCCATTTATCTCTTCTTGCCATGGACTCTCCAATAACAATTTTATCGAGATTGTCTACATAAGTTCTTTTATGTTCGATTTCACAGCCAGTGGCCTGTTCAAAGATATCCTGCCGAATTACAGTCAACTGTTCGCGTTGCGTACCAGACCAACTAACTTCCTGGATCCATTGCAAGAAATCTACTGACCATCGATCAAATCTGCCAATCCTTAAATTCTCTTCAGATGATTCAACATTAGGTCTTGTAGAGCGATCATTCAAACTGAAGAAGCGATCAAACCATGGTGCGCCTGTAGTAAATGAATTTTTTGATACAAGTTTTTGAGATTCCCTAAGTTCATTATAAAGATTAAAATGCCAAGCATATAAAGTTCTGAAGGCATTTCTAAGTGCTTTACGTGTTTGATCACCTGGTATATCTTCCCAAGAGATAACACCAGCATCGGAAACAGTTAGATAAGCACCGTTTCCAAAACCTACCCCTGCATCAGCGATTGCTGCGGCTGCTGCCATTAACTCAACGCAATTGCAAGGGTTGACCTGTCGAGGCCCACCTGTAGAGGCTTCATAGCGCTGCTTAACGTTATCTCCCAATAGGTATATGCAGTTAAAGCTATCCCCGGCAAGGCGGGCTAAATATTGAAGTGCCGCATCAGTATTTAAAGTGAAATTTTTCGACTCGGCATAGATATCATCGTCATCTGGAATATCAAAGTCAAAATAAGGCAAAAGAACAGAAGCAGTAATCTCAACGCTCTCGCGGATTCCTTTCAACTCTCTATCCAGTAGTGTACCTAATGTTGGAAGACCTGATGATCCTGTGCCACCAAAAATACTTCCAAATAGATGTATTCTAGGCGTATCACCATTTGCGCAATCAGCTTGGATATCATTCATAAAGTCTGGCCAAGCACCCTGGCTAAACTGGGTGTTTTTTATACGGCTAACTACAGATGCGCCAATAGATGGGCGTCCCCTAAAACCAACCGATAAGTCGGCCTGTTTCTCTTCTGGTGATACGAAAGCATCAAATAATTCACCTAGTCCTAAATTACTTGACCGCATCCCTGCTTCTCGATAAATATCACTTAGAGTTAGGCGGTCTGCATAACCACCGAGTGGATTCCAAAGTCCATAATTCCTTATTGGACCACTAAAGAAAGATACTTGTGTATCTCTCATGACTTCGCATGCATCAGAAGCTATTTGCAATGTTTCTCGGGCACTCTGTAAATTCCCATTCGAAGCATCTGCGTCTATAAGCATCACACCAAGCTGAGTGTCTGTGCCATATGCGCCTGCTGCATGTAAATGTACTGCTGAGCGTACGCACTTAGCTCCAGTTCCACCTATACCAATTATGTATATTTTCTTCATCACCTTTTCTCCAGCAGCGAACACAACTGATAACTAAATGGCGGTATGAATCTTAATGTTTTCATGGTCAAGAAAGTGCTGGGTAACCAAAAAATTAGAATCGCATTGACAAACGTAAACGGTATTAAAAATTCCCATCCAGGCCAATCGCTGCGAATAAAACCTTGTTGCATGGAAGGGAATGTTCCATAATCAACGTTAGTAAGTTTTATAAATAGAAACAAGCTAATCATATTACATACCGTGCCTAAGAAGAATAATGAGTACCAGAGTGATTTATAGTTCCTAGTCTCTGATGAACTTTTGCACCTCTGCTTACTTGAAAAGAATACCCAGCTAAGCAATAGAACCAAATAGATTAGGGTGCTTACAATAGCTGATGGGGAATAAACACTTTCTGCCCATATTTCCACCACTGGAACAGATAGCGGGAGCACATTCGTCAGAAGAAAGCTGGTGACAACGTTAATCCATAGTATCCCAATCGCAATTGCTATTATTCCTAGGAGATATATTGGCTTCAAATTACTTTCCCCTCGACTTGAAAGTGTTGCATTTGATACATTTGGGGAATTGCATCACTAATGATTCTTATTTTAGCATGTTTTCATTTTACTGTAGCTATACGTAGCTGATTGGCACTATCTAAGTGATCGCCTTCTTTAGCTTCTGTTTTGAAAACCAAAGCTCAATTCTGGATCGCTCCACAGACCCTCAAAGGTGAGTATTTATCACCAGGACTTTTGCCGCCATCACTTTCCCTGCGAAGACGTCGAATCAAATCCATAAGCCGTTGCGTCTTACCACCCTCAGGGTTTGAACTCAGAGTGCTCCAATCCTTCCATCTGCGAGTATCATCTTCAGTTGTATTTAAGCTTAATTGGAAACTAGATAAACCACCTAGCGGAAGCTGTGGTGATACTTGAAGATTCATTCCAGACGAAGATAAGTTAACGCTGTCGATCTTCATATTACTACTACTTTCAAGCATATTCAAATCAGTAATACTTTGAGGGTAAAAGCCATCCATTTGGGGAGTTTTAAACTGCAAAGCAACTTCTTTTGCAGTACATCCACGTAGTCTCTTGACTAGTGTCCATTTTGCATTGTTATCAACGTTAAATTTACCGAACATTCCTTCCTTAAGGGAATATGCTGGAAACATGCAATCCTTAGGTTTGTAAATAGTAGAGTTTTTGTCGACAAAAAGAGTATATCCGTTAGCTGCATTAGTTGCGAAGCGTGTTATTTGCACCTTACCCTTTAGGCTATCGTTCTGCATTAAATCTTCGACTACCCTTTCGGTGCGATAAGGACTGCCAAGGATAATTAGATAGAAAGGACGGACTCCAGAAAAGGTAAAGGACTTAAAATCTCCTGCTGTTGTTGGGAAAACTCCTCCACTGAATTGGCTCTTGATGCCGACTAGCGTCAATTGATCACCTATGTCTAAACGAGGTTTTAATACCTTGATTAAGGTATTAATGGCTGAGTTGTCTGGCTCTAGGTCACTTATTAATATATCAACACTATTTTGTTTTGGTTTTTTCGGGACAAACTGCTCGAGAGAACTAGATACGTTTGTCCAACCTTGTTCAGCGTTCAACTCGTAAAAATTCCTCTTCCTTGCGACAAGTAAACTATTAATTTTTAGTTTTCTATCTTTACCTGGTGGCTCACGGCCAATTCGCCATGCCGTGGTTGTTGATTTATCACTTCCGAGCGCACTATTTATCATTAACGACGAGTTAAGGATTTCAAGAACTCGTTTAAATTCAGATCCTGGAACGTTTACATATCCCTTCATTGATCCACTTGCATCAACTGAAAGGTTGATATTAATCTCGCCACCACTGGTTTTTGACTGAGATAAGTCAATACCAGGACAGGTGCGTTTATTCGTGCATCCACTAACGGCAAGGAATCCTGCTATCATTAAAATAATTCTAGGTTTCATTTTATGAGTAGGCCTAGACCTTTGAATGATATCTATTAACTATACATCACTTCAGTCATCTAAAATACATTCACCCTTCTCTAAGATTTCCCACCTCGCGCCCCTCTGAAGAGATTGCAGTCTTAGGGGGGTAGTTACGCAAACATGCGCTTCGCTATCTGCATTGACTTCTCCTATGCCTATGAATGCCTCACGAAGCATGGGCATACGCATAAAGCGTTTTGCTGTCATAGGTTCGAGATAAGCCCACTCAGTGCCTGATTGCAGACGTAATACCCTCAAGTAACCGGCACTACTTCGTACTAGTCGTATTCGTATATCCTCTAGCTCATGACTTTCAAGCTCAGCAGTCACAGTAAATGGTCTAACCCACCTTGGGTGCTGAACAATAACCTGCGTAAGATCAGACTCACTAAGGTCTAGTTCAAGAAAATCCTTAGAAGAGGGCCCATCTTCAGAACGCACTCCTCCTGCTTGAACTGCAATTACACCTGAAGATCTACTAGCTCCAGTCTCGAGTGCCTGCACGCGATCAATTAATTCACTAACCACCTCTTCTGTAGCTAAAAGCTTTTCCTTAGTCATTACTAGATTGTCAACCAATTCTTTTATATTTCGAATATTTGTGCGTATTACATTCTTTATTTTTTCCGTCTCACTCATCCGCCTTGTAAGTGCAAATACTTAGTAAATTAACAAATAACCATAGTCGACTTGTGCCCGCGGCAATGGTGCAAGCCGATAAAACTTAACACTTGTTGCCCTGCCTCACTGAATCATAAGGCTCTTGCTTGCTAAACTATGGAATATATGCACAAAGAGTTGTCATTATCATACCGATCAAGATCAAGCATCCTTACAGGGTGTGCATTGATTCTATTGATGGTATCTGCTTGTGGTCGCGATTTCTATCACAAACATGCGCCCTTTCTACCGCATAGCAAAGGATACATGCGACCTTGGTACTCAACTTATCCCGAATATCCAAATAGTTATGGCTTTAAAAACCTAGGAACAGCCATCACGCCAAGCACCCTCTTCCTTAGTGATAATGCTGCCGACGGAGGTGATATCGTGGCTGTAGCTCTTAATGGCAAAGTAGTTCTTGATAACCATCGCCTACACACTCCTGCAAATGCTCCTCCTTATCCGCTAATAATTCAACTCAATCAAGGTAGAAATAAAATAGATATTTTATGCCGAAAGGACCCTGATGGTTCTGGATGTACACTCAAGGCAGAGATATCAAATACCACTGCTGGACAAGGTATTAGCACTGTCAATGATAGTTACATCCCTGAAGGTGAATTTGCCAGCCTATCTGTTGAATACAAGCCTGACAACAGATCTAGAGCTCAAAATACGA
>Ga0208766_1000860_pt1 | contig 16620 bp, 15 predicted proteins | sample ETN01SmetaG_3_FD_185792 | JGI IMG/M metagenome (GOLD analysis project Ga0208766, IMG submission 185792) | Marine microbial and viral communities from oxygen minimum zone, Eastern Pacific Ocean - ETNP2014F12-01SV263 (SPAdes) (version 2) | ecosystem: Environmental > Aquatic > Marine > Oceanic ... | reverse complement strand
AGACTATATTTTGAGCCATTAACATTTGAGGATGTAATGTCGATTATAGATGTAGAAAAACCTGATGGAGTGATTGTTCAATATGGTGGGCAAACACCCCTAAAGTTAGCAAATTTACTTAAATCTAATAATGTAAACATTATTGGTACTTCACCAGAAGCTATAGACACGGCAGAAGATAGAGAGAAATTTAAATTATTGGTCGAAAAGCTAAATCTAACTCAACCAAATAATTCCACAGCAACCAACACAGAAGAAGCTCTTAAAGTTGCAGCAAAAATTGGTTACCCGCTTGTTGTACGTCCGTCTTATGTGTTGGGAGGACGAGCTATGGAGATAGTGGCAACTAATGATGATTTAAAAAAATATATGGATGAAGCAGTATCTGTTTCAAATGATTCGCCAGTTTTATTGGATAAATTTTTAAATGATGCTATTGAAGTAGACATAGATATTATATCTGATGGCAAAAATGTTTTTATAGGTGCAATTATGGAACATATAGAAGAAGCTGGAATCCATTCTGGTGATTCTGGTTGTTCAATTCCTCCGTATACATTATCTAGTAAAATACTAGCAAACCTTAGAGAACAAGTAACCAAGCTAGCTTTAGAGTTAAAAGTTATTGGCTTAATGAACGCTCAGTTTGCTATTAAGGACCAAGAGATATTTTTATTAGAAGTAAATCCTAGGGCATCTAGAACAGCCCCATTTGTATCTAAAGCGATTGGAATACAACTTGCAAAAATCGGAGCTTTAGTAATGGCAGGAAAAACTCTTAAAGATCTTAAGACAACTAAAGAGATAGTTCCAAAATATTATTCGGTTAAAGAAGCAGTTTTACCATTTTCAAAATTCCCTGAAGTTGATGTGTTATTAGGGCCAGAAATGAAATCAACAGGTGAAGTTATGGGTATAGGAGACAGTTTTGGAGAAGCATATTTCAAAGCTCAAAGAGCAGCAAGCGTAATCCTGCCAAAGAAAGGAAATGTATTTTTAAGCGTCAGGGATAAAGATAAACCAGCAATTTGTGATATAGCAAAAGATCTTAAAAATATTGGTTTTAATTTATATGCAACAAAAGGTACCCAAGCTTATTTAGAGAGTCATAATATTGAATGTTCAAAAATAAACAAAGTTAAAGAAGGCCAGCCTCATATTGTAGATATGATAAAAAACGGAGATGTTGACCTAATTATAAATACAACAGAAGGAGCGATATCAATTAAAGACTCATTTTCAATAAGAAAGGAAGCAAATAACAATAATGTTTGTTTGACTACTACAATCTCTGGAGCAAAAGCATTTTGTAAAGCTATATTATTTATAGATAATTTTAATGTTACAGATATTCAATCTAGGCATAATACATTAAATTAGTAATCACAATTATTATATTTTTTTAAATCAATTAATTTTTCATTATTGGCAACTATACAAGTTATACAAGTATCGCCACAAACATTAATGCTAGTTCTTAGCATATCAAGTAATCTGTCTACTCCTAATAACAAACCAATTCCTTCTAAAGGTATTCCAACCTCTGTTAAAATAAGAGATAACATAATTATGCCTGCTCCAGGCACTCCTGCTGTACCAATTGACGCCATAGTAGCGGTAAGAATTATTGTTACAAAATCTCCAAATTCTAAATTAATACCATAGTAAGATGCTAGAAAAAAAGTAGCGCAACCTTGCATTATTGCGGTACCATCCATATTTATGGTAGCCCCTAAAGGTATAGAAAAAGACGATACAGACTTGTCAACTCCAAAATCATTATTAACAGTTTTTAGAGTAAATGGAATAGATGCATTGCTACTAGATGTGCTGAATGTAAAAATTATGAGTGACTTAAGTTTAGTATAAAATGTTTTGTTATTTAGATTTGAAAATATAGTTAATAAAAGCGAATATGTAGCAAAAAAATGTATTAATAAAACTAAAATAACAACTAGAAAATATTTAAGTATAGGCATGAAAACACCTATGCCTTGAATTGAAAATGTTTCTGCAAGAAGGCAAAATACTGCAATTGGTGTTAATTTTATAATTATTAAAACCATTTTGTTAAAAATTTTGTTAAGATTTTCAATCAAATTAATAAATTGAGGAATATCATTTTTTATTAAAGATGATGCAATACCAAGAAAAATTGCGAAAAAGAGAACTTGAATAACATTACCTTCAGATAATGCTTGAAAAAAATTTTCAGGAATAAAAACTGACAACACGCTTCCTTGTGTATTTTCAATATTGTCAATATTTATATTATTTACTAATGAAATATTTGAAGCATCATAATTAATAAAACTAGACACAAGTAATGCTAAACTGATAGCAATTATTGTTGTTAATATATAAAGTGACAAAGTTTTTATTCCAATCCTGCCTAACATAGAGATATCACTTATTGAGACAATACCAGCTAACACTGATACAAAAATTAATGGTAGAACAATCATCTTTAAAAGAATTAAAAATATAGAAGATATGGTATTAAAGATAATATTTATGTTTAGTAAAATATTTTCATTTAAAAATAGGTTATTAAGTAATAGTCCAACAAAAATGCCAAATAACATTGCAAATAAGACTTTATTTGTGAAGCTCATAAAATTGTTAAATACACTTCATTGCATTTTCATAATTAGGCTCATTTGCAATTTCATTTACTAATTCTGTATGGATAATATTATCATCTTTATCTATAACAACTATTGCTCTTGCCGCAATGCCTTTAAGAGGCCCATCAGTAATCAATACACCATAATCTTTAGCAAAATTTCTAGAGCGCATCATTGATAGTGATTTTATTAAAGTTAATGATTCTGATGAACAAAACCTTTCCATTGCAAAAGGTAAGTCAGCAGAAATTGTTAAAACCACTGCATCTTTAATAGAATTTATTTTTTCATTAAAAACTTTTGTTGATTTTTGACAAACAGGAGTATCTAAACTCGGAACTATATTTAGTACCTTGTACATATTTTTAAAAGTAGATAGTGAAATATCATTTAATTGAGAATCGACTAATATAAAATCAGGTGCTTTGTCTCCAACTTGTGGTAATTCACCGCTAGTATTAATTGGATTACCTTGAAATGTTATTTGAGCCATACATAATCATAACAATCTAAATATTTGAATTCAATGATATAATATTTTGTGATGGTTAAGAATAATAAAAAAGCTGAATGGGTAAAAAAACATATTAGCGATACATATGTTAAAAAATCTAAACAAAGTAATTATCGATCTAGAGCAGCATTTAAACTTAAAAACATAGATCAAAAGTATAATTTTTTATCTAATACTAGAAATGTTATTGATCTAGGGTGCGCGCCAGGGTCTTGGTTGCAAGTTCTTAAAGAATATAAAAATATTAAACTTATTGTAGGAGTTGATTTATTAGATTTTAAACCCTTAGAAAAAGTAGAGTTTTACAAGTGCGATATAAGAAATAGAGAATTAATATCAGAGATATCATCTAAATATAATTGTAAATTTGACCTTGTATTATCTGATATTGCCCCCAATATTACAGGTATAAGCGATATAGATCAGGCAAATTTTTATGAATTAGCTGAGAATATCTCAAATTTTTGTGAATTTTTACTTATACCTGGCGGTATGCTTATTATGAAATATTTTTTAGGAACCAACTATAATGATGTAAATAATCTTCTTAGAGATCATTTTAATAAAATTTCTGTTTTTAAACCTGATGCATCTAAAAGAAAAAGTAGCGAAATATACCTAATTTGCAATGATTATAAGGATATATGTTAGATTATGAGTGATAAAATTGACAATAAAGATAGTAGAAACTAGACTTAGAGTAAATAAGCTATGAGCGATTTAATAAAAAACTTACTTATTTGGACTGTGATTGCTGTTGTAATCATGTCTTTGTTTAGTGGAATAGGTGGAAAAAACCAAGCTATAGAAAAGTACAACTATTCTGAATTTATGCAACAAGTGCAAACAGGACAGGTTGAAGAAGTAACAATATCAGGCAGAGAAATATCAGGCTCTCTTAAATCTGGGCAAACATTTCAAACTTTTAGTCCAGAAACAGATAATTCTGCTCTTGTTGGAGAGTTATTAAATAGCAAGGTACAAATTTCTGGCAAAGCTCCTGAAAAACAATCTTTTTTAGCTCAGATATTTATACATTGGTTTCCATTCTTGTTACTTATTGGTGTTTGGATATTCTTTATGAGACAAATGCAAGGAGGTTCTGGCGGTGGTCGAGGCGCAATGTCATTTGGAAAAAGTAAAGCTAAAATGCAAACAGAGGACCAAGTTAAAGTTACTTTTAATGATGTAGCAGGAGTAGAAGAGGCTAAAGAAGAAGTAAAAGAATTAGTAGATTTTTTAAAAGACCCAGCTAAATTTCAAAACCTTGGGGGGCAAATTCCTAGAGGTGTTTTAATGGTTGGATCACCTGGAACAGGTAAAACTCTACTTGCAAGAGCAATTGCTGGAGAAGCAAAAGTCCCTTTTTTTACAATATCTGGCTCTGACTTTGTAGAGATGTTTGTTGGTGTAGGCGCCTCAAGAGTTAGAGATATGTTTGAGCAAGCAAAAAAACACGCGCCGTGTATTATCTTTATTGATGAAATAGATGCAGTTGGTAGACATAGAGGAGCTGGATTAGGTGGAGGGCATGATGAGAGAGAACAAACATTAAACCAACTTTTAGTAGAAATGGATGGTTTTGAAGGTAACGAGGGAGTAATAGTTATAGCAGCCACTAATAGACCAGACGTTTTAGACCCTGCTCTTTTAAGGCCTGGTAGATTTGATAGACAGGTTACAGTCCCATTACCTGATATTAGAGGTAGAGAACAAATTCTAAAAGTGCATATGAAAAAAACGCCATTAGCAAATGATGTTAAACCTAAAATTTTAGCAAGAGGGACACCTGGGTTCTCAGGAGCAGACCTTGCAAATCTAGTTAATGAAGCTGCTTTGTTTGCAGCAAGAGCTAGTAAAAAAATTGTAGAAATGTCAGATTTTGAAAAAGCAAAAGATAAAATACTAATGGGTGGCGAGAGAAAATCCATGGTTATGAGTGATGATGAGAAAAAATTAACTGCTTATCATGAGGCGGGACATGCTATTGTTGGAAGATTAGTTCCTGATCATGACCCAGTTTATAAAGTAAGCATTATCCCGAGAGGAAGAGCGTTAGGAGTAACAATGTTCTTACCAGAAGAGGATAGATATAGTAATAGCAAACAAAGAATTAATAGTATGATTGCCGCTTTATTTGGCGGACGAGTTGCTGAAGAAGAAATTTTTGGAAAAGATGCAGTTACAACTGGCGCTTCTAATGATATAGAAAGGGCTACTGCTTTAGCAAGAAATATGGTGACTAAATGGGGACTATCAAACAAAATGGGTCCATTAACTTATGCTGAAGAAGAAGGTGAGGTATTCTTGGGTAAAACTGTATCAAAACAAAAAACAGTTTCTAACGAAACAGCATCTACTATTGATTCTGAAATAAGAAAAATTGTTGATGAGCAATACAATAGAGCTAAAAAACTTGTTAAAGACAATATAGACAAGATGCATACTATGGCTGAAGCCCTTATGAAATGGGAAACTATTGATAGCAAACAAATTGATGATATTATGAGCGGAAAAAAACCATCTCCACCTGAAAGTTGGTCAGATGATGATAGCTCAGACTCTGACGGTGGTGTAAAAACATCAACAAAAACTAGTCCTGTCTCAACACCAGTTTCATAAAATAATTTTGATAAACAACTAATCGAAGCTTACATTTTCATTTTTACTCAATAACATCTAAAATACTTATTAGTATGAAATGGAATAAGCAATTTAAATATCCAATAAGTAAGCGCATTAATCAATTAGGCGTTAGATGTTATGAAATTAATGGTCAGAAACTACCATCAGTCACAACTGTTTTAAAAGGAACAGAATCTGAAGAAAAAAAGAAGTCATTAGAAGAGTGGAGACGCAAAGTAGGCGAGCATGAAGCAGAAAGAATTGTGTCTGAATCATCTAGAAGAGGAACTCAAATGCACCAACATTTAGAAGAGTTTTTGATTGGTCAAACCAAGCTAGATTTTGAAGGTTTTGACAATGCCCCTTATCAAATGTCAAAAAAAATTATTGAAGAAAGTTTAAGCACAAAATTTAATGAAATATGGGGTGCTGAAGTAAACGTCCATTTCCCTGATTTATATGCAGGTACAGCAGATGCTTGTGGTATATATAATGGAGCTGAAAGTATTCTTGATTTTAAACAATCAAATAAACCTAAACAAAGAAATTGGCTTGATGATTATTTCCTACAGGTAGCAGCATATTCTTTGGCTCATGACAAAACTTATAATACTCAAATAACACAGGGAGTTATTTTAATATGTACACCACCACCGACAATCCAATTCCAAGAATTTATAATAAAAGATGAAGAGTTAAAAAACTTTCAGATGATTTTCCTCCAAAAGGTTGAAGAATATAAACGTATGCAAAAATTAATATGAATTATAAATTAAATACTACTTCGTGCCAAATAATGGGAGTTTTGAATATCACACCTGATTCATTTTATGATGGAGGAAAATATAACAATATAAAAAAAATTATGCTACGCGTTAAAGAAATGATTGAACAAGGTGTTGATATAATAGACATAGGGGCAGAATCATCTAGGCCTGGATCAAAAAGTATATCAACAGAAGAGGAAATTAAAAGACTTCTACCTGTAGTATCAAAAATTAGAGAATCATATAACATACCTTTATCAATAGATTCAACCAAATCTGAAGTCATTAGTAAGTTGATAGAATATGACATACAGATTATAAATGATATTTCAGCTATTTCTGATTTTAATCTATTAAACATTATTAAAAACCAAAACACTTATATTTGTTTAATGCATATGCAACATTCTCCTGAAAATATGCAGGAAAATCCTACATATGATAATGTTATGAATGATATTCTTTTATATCTTCAGGATCGACAAGAATATTGTATAAATAATGGAATTAATAAAGAAAAAATTATTATAGACCCAGGATTTGGATTTGGAAAGACTTTAAACCATAACTATACAGTGTTAAATAACCTTGAAAAATTAACCTCTATAAATAAAAATGTGTTAGTTGGTATATCGCGTAAGAGTATGATTGGAAATTTATTGAATAAAGATGTAGGAAAAAGATTACATGGATCATTAGCTGCCGCTACATTAGCTATGATAAACAAAGCTAGTATAGTTAGAACCCATGATATTCATGAAACGAAAATTGCAAAAAACATAATCGAATCTATAAGTTATTAATATGAAAATATTTGGAACAGATGGAATAAGAGGTAAATATGGATCATTTCCAATAACCAAAGAAGATGTTTTTTATTTAGGGCAATCATTAGTTGAAGTACTTAGAATTAAGGATGACGCGATATTTTTTATTATTTCAAATGATGGAAGAGAGTCAGGCATATTTCTTCAGGATGCTCTATCATCAGGTATTAGAAAAGTAGGTGGCGAAGTAACTCTAGTTGGCATTAATCCAACTCCTATAGTTGGCTATGCTACAAAGTGTATTAATGAAATGTTGATCGTAGAGCATTGTCCTACGGTTGGGCCTAAAATGATATCTTGCTTTGGTGTTCAAATTACAGCTTCACATAATCCATTTTCCGATAATGGCATAAAAATATTTAATTCTAACGGACAGAAAATATCTGCTGAACTTGAGAGCAAAATAGAAGCATGTTTTTCCAAGCTCAAAAATCTGGACCAGCCAAAATATGTTAGAAAATTTAGATCACCTGAAATGAAATCAACTGGAGAGGTCATGGGATTAGAGCGCCCATGGAATGAAATCTTTGATAATGCAATGAGCCCATCAAGGATGTATAAAAACATGTTATTACACATCTTTGATAATGAGCTAAATATTTCCAGTCAGGAAAAAAAGATAAAAATCATGATTGATTGTGCCAATGGCGCTTATTCTACATATATTGAAAGCATGTTTAATCTTTTCCCAAATTATATTGTCGTACCTATTTATAACAAGCCTAATGGAGTTAATATCAACTTAAGCTGTGGCGCTACTAAACCAGAAGTCTTGAAAGAAGAGCTAATTCAGTACAATAAATCTAACAAAGATCAAGTTGATTTTGGAGCATCCTATGATGGCGATGGAGATAGAGTTATATTTATTACGAAAAAGGGAAATATTGTAAATGGAGATCAAATACTATTTATTTTTTCTAAATATCTTAAAGAGGTTGAAAATTATAATGGCGCAGTTGTAGGCACATCTATGACAAACTTTGGCATACAAAAAGCATATGATGAAATTGGCATCAATCTCATTAAAACTGATGTTGGAGATAAATATGTTTTAGAAAAAATGAAAGAAATACATTCAATAATTGGCGGGGAATCATCAGGCCATATTATATTTAATCATCTTGATTATTATCTTTATACAGAGGAAGCAATTCATGGAAAAGAAGATCCTTATCCAATAGGAGACTCTCTTCTTACAACACTGTATTTATTGAAAATTATGAATTATTATAAAAATAATATTTCATTAGATGACATGATAGAATCTATACCTATTACACCCAGCAGGCTATTTAATCAGAAAGTAATTAATAAAACTGAATTTTTATCAGACAAGCATAATAAAAAAGTTTTTGCTACATTAGTAAATGAGATTGAAGGTAATGGTAGAATTCTTATAAGACCTTCTGGCACAGAAAACTTAATCAGAGTCTTAATAGAACATAGAGATGTTAATAAAATAGACGAACTTGAAATGTATTTCTATGATAATATAAAACAAAAATAAATAGGACTGTAAATGGCTAAATACTTAATTGTTGCAAATTGGAAACAGAATGGCTCTAAAAAAATCCTTGAAAATCTAACAAAATCTTTTCTGAAAGCCCGAAAGATTAAAAATTCTGTCGTATTACTTCCTCCGTCAATTTATTTGTCATCAATTTCTTCAATAATAGGTAAGGATAAAAAATTTTCAGTTGGTATTCAAAACATATCGCCCCATAAAGAAGGAGCTTTTACAGGTGAAATTTCCGCGAGTATGATTAAAGATTTTGGTGCGAGATATATTCTTATTGGTCATTCTGAAAGAAGACATATATTTCAAGAATCAAACAATGAAATTTCCAATAAACTTATATTGTCTATGGAGAATAAATTTTCTACTATTCTTTGCGTAGGAGAAACTATTATTGAGCGTAATAAGAAAATTACTAAAAAAGTAATTGCTAATCAATTAAAAACAGCTTTATTTAAATCTAAGCAATTAATTAAACAAAATTCTTCTAAATTAATAATAGCCTATGAACCAGTGTGGGCTATTGGTACAGGTAAAACTGCTCAAATTCAAGATATAGAGGATGTCCATGCATATATTAGACTGTCATTGTCTAGGATTATTGGGCCTAAGCATAAAAGCATAAAAATACTTTATGGGGGGAGTGTAAATAATAAAAATGCATCCACAATATTGTCATTAGATGATGTTGATGGTGCATTAGTTGGAGGCGCTTCATTAAATTCAAAAAAATTCATTGAAATTTGTTCGTCAATTTGAGATAAATAACATCATGCAAACAATAATACTAGCCATACATATAATTCTTGCGGTTTCCCTAGTTGTTCTCATACTTGTTCAACACGGAAAAGGTGCTGATGCTGGAGCAGCATTTGGCAGTGGCGCCTCCTCAACAGTTTTTGGTGCAAAAGGTAGCGCGACTTTTTTAACAAAGCTAACAACTTTTATAGCCTTAATTTTTTTTATTACAAGTTTATCTTTAGCTTATTTTGCATCAAATATACAACTAGATAATAAAAGTTTATTAGAAAAAGAAATAACAACTCAACAAGAATCAGTTAATCCCCCTAATACTGATAATCAAAACAACCTTCCTTAGTTTAGCCGATGTGGTGGAACTGGTAGACACGCTGTCTTGAGGGGGCAGTGACGAAAGTCGTGCCGGTTCGAGTCCGGCCATCGGCAGACCTATGTATGGAACAACCCATTGACCTTTAAAATTATAATGAAATTAATAAAACTATTTCTTTTCATACAAATAATTTATATGTCTAAGTTTTATAGGATATAATGTCTGTTTTATAGGATATAATGGAGTTGGAGTAATATATGCTATTAGAGTACCTGCCAGTATTAATATTCTTAGTTTTTGCAATAATTTTTGCTGCTATAATGCTGAGCATCGGTTTTACGCTTGGCAAAAATAATCCTAACACAGAAAAGAATTCACCATATGAATGTGGCTTTGAAGCTTTTGAAGATTCTAGAATGAAATTTGATGTCCGATATTATTTGGTTGCAATTTTATTTATAATTTTTGATTTAGAAATAGCTTTTTTGTTTCCATGGGCTGTAGTTGTACATGAAATAGGCTTTATTGGAATTATATCTATGGCATTGTTTTTATTAATTTTAGTTGTTGGATTTATTTATGAGTGGAAAAAAGGGGCGCTAGAATGGGATTAGAAAATATACATAAGGATGGTTTTGTTTTAACAAAATCCTCAAATCTTTTTGATTGGGCAAGAACCGGTTCTTTATGGCCAATGACTTTTGGGTTAGCTTGTTGCGCTGTAGAAATGATGCATGCAGGCGCTTCAAGATATGACTTGGATCGTTTTGGCGTGTTATTTAGACCAAGCCCAAGACAATCTGACGTAATGATTGTTGCTGGTACGCTTGTAAATAAAATGGCACCAGCTTTAAGAAAAGTTTATGATCAGATGGCAGAGCCTAAATGGGTTATTTCTATGGGTTCATGTGCAAATGGAGGTGGTTACTATCATTATTCTTACGCAGTAGTTAGGGGTTGCGATAGAATTGTTCCGGTTGATATATACGTACCAGGATGTCCGCCAACAGCCGAAGCTTTATTATATGGAATATTACAATTACAAAATAAAATTAAAAGACAAAACACATTAGTAGCAAATAGTCCTGTGTAAATTATTTCAATGCAAGATATTATTTCTAAATATATAACTGAACCCTATAATCTTATTTTAGATTCAGATATCGTGACGCTTAAAATAAATAAAAATTCACTATTAAAAGTTATGACAACTTTAAAACATAATAATGAATTTCTATTTACTCAATTATCAGATTTATGTGCAATTGATTATAGCATGTATGGAGAATCAGAATGGGAAACAAGTGAAGCAACATCAACGGGATATAATAGAGGTATAAAGCCAAAATCACACGGAAGAATTAAATTTGGAGATAGTATAAAAAATAAAAATAACGAAAGTAGATTTTGTGTTGTTTATCATCTATTGTCTATAAAAAAAAATTGTAGAATTAGAGTGAAAGTTTATTTAGATGATAATGAAATAATAATCCCGTCTGTAGTTAATTTATGGTCTGCTGCAAATTGGTACGAAAGAGAAGCTTTTGATTTATTTGGCATTTTGTTTGAAGGCCACCCAGACCTAAGGCGTATACTGACAGATTATGGATTTATTGGACATCCTTTTAGAAAAGATTTTCCATTAATTGGTAATACTCAAATTAGATATGATCCTACTTTAAAAAAAATTATACATGAACCTGTTGATATAGAACCAAGGGTTCTAGTTCCAAAAGTAATTAGAGAAAATAAAGAATGAAGGAATTTAAAAATTTTACAATGAATTTTGGACCACAGCATCCAGCAGCGCATGGAGTCTTACGATTAGTTTTACAGATGGATGGAGAAATAATCAAGGATGCTGACCCACATATTGGTCTTTTGCATCGTGCTACCGAAAAATTAGCCGAATCAAAACCATACAACCAGTCTATTGGTTATATGGATAGATTAGATTATGTTTCCATGATGTGCAATGAACATGCTTATGTTCTAGCAATAGAAAAATTACTAAATATAGATATTCCTGATAGAGCTAAATACATAAGGGTAATGTTTGATGAAATTACAAGAATACTTAATCATTTGCTTTGGCTTGGAGCGCACGCGCTTGATATTGGAGCTATGTCAGTATTTTTATATTCTTTCAGAGAACGTGAAGATTTAATGGATTGTTATGAAGCCGTTTCAGGAACTAGGATGCATGCAACATATTACAGACCAGGAGGTGTTTTTAGAGATTTACCTGAAAGTATGCCTAAATATGAAAAGTCCATTCTTAAAAATAAAGATGAGTTAAAAGATTTAAATTATAACAGAGAAGGAACTTTGCTAGATTTTTTAGAAGATTTCGTTTCTAGATTTCCTGAGTGTATTAATGAATATGAGAATCTGCTAACAGACAATAGGATATGGAAGCAAAGAACGGTTGGTATAGGAGTTGTTAATCCTGAAAGAGCGATTGAATTAGGATTTACTGGACCAATGTTGAGGGGCTCTGGCATTCCATGGGATTTAAGAAAGAAACAACCTTACGAGGTTTATAATAAACTTAAATTCGATATACCAATTGGCAAAACAGGGGATTCTTATGATAGATATTTAGTAAGAATTGAAGAACTAAGGCAATCCAATAAAATTATTAAACAATGTATTGATTGGTTAAAGAATAATCCAGGACCAATAATGATAGATGATGCGAAGGTTGCTACTCCAAACAGAAAAAATATGAAAGAGGATATGGAATCACTAATACATCATTTTAAAATATTTACTGAAGGCTATTGTATACCCGAAGGTGAAACTTATACAGCAATTGAAGCACCGAAAGGGGAATTTGGAATTTATCTAATATCTGATGGAGCAAATAAACCATATAGGCTTAAAATTAGGGCTCCTGGTTTTTCACATCTTTCAGCTTTAAATGAAATGTGTAAAAATCACATGTTGTCAGATGTAGTAACTATTATAGGTACGCAAGATATTGTTTTTGGGGAAATAGATAGATGAGTCAAAAATATGTTATTAACGATGAAATTATAAATCAGATAGATAGGGTTAAGAGAAAATTTCCTGTCATGGAATCGAAATCCCCAATCATTGAAAGTTTATTAATACTACAACATCATAACCAAGGTTTTGTTACTAAAGAAATAATTCAAGCCCTAGCAAAATATTTAGAGGTAAAAGATATTGATGTATTTGAGGTAGCTACATTTTATACAATGATCAACATAAAACCTGTGGGAAGAAATGTAATTGCTGTTTGTAATAATATTTCGTGCATGCTTAGAGGTTCAGATAATATACTCAATCATATTGAAAAAAAACTAAATATAAAAGTTGGAGAATCCACACCAGATAAAAAATTTTATTTAAAAGATGAAATAGAATGTTTAGCTGCTTGCAATGGGGGACCAATGATGCAAGTAAATCATAAAAACTATGAAAATTTAACTCTAGAGAAAGTAGATAATATTTTAGAGGGAATAAAATGAACATAAAAGTTTGTACGGAAACTTTTAATCTTAATAATCCAGCATCTATGGAAACATACATAAGTCTAGGTGGTTATGGGGCATGGAAAAAAATAGTAGAAAGAAAATCATCTAAGATAGAAATAATAAATAAAATTAAAGAATCAGGATTAAGAGGTAAAGGCGGAGCAGGTTTTTTAACAGGACTAAAGTGGTCATTTATACCGCAACAAGCAAAACAAAAATATTTAGTATGCAACTCAGATGAAAGCGAGCCTGGAACTTGCAAAGATAGGGATATTTTAAGATATAACCCACATGCAATTATTGAAGGAATGTTAATAGCCTCTTATGCAATTGGAGCTTCAGTAGCTTATAATTATCTTCGCGGTGAGTTTTTAGATGAACAATGGAAGGTTTTCAATAATGCGTTAGAAGAAGCGTATAAAAATAATTTTATAGGTAAAAATATATTATCTACTAATATTTGCATAGAAGTTTATTCTTTAATTGGAGCAGGTGCATATATTGTTGGAGAAGAAACCGCAATGCTTGAATCTATTGAAGGAAAGAGGGGAATGCCTAGAATTAAACCTCCATTTCCAGCAATAAAAGGACTGTTTGGAAAACCAACCATAATTAATAATACAGAGACTTTAGCTAGCATTCCTAAAATTATGGTAAATAACGAAGATTGGTATAAAGATATTGGTATAGGAAGCTCTGAAGGAATTAAGATTTTTTCCATGAGCGGACACATAAATAAACCAAATAATTATGAAATACCTTTAGGCACGCCGTTTTCAGAATTATTAAAACTGTCTGGTGGAGTATTAAATGGAAATAAATTAAAAGCAGTTATCCCAGGAGGTTCCTCTGTGCCTGTAATTAAGGGAGAAGATATGATGATGACAACAATGGATTATCCATCGATTGCAAGAGCTGGATCAATGTTAGGGTCTGGTGGAGTTATTGTTATGGATGAAACCACTTGCATGGTTTCAGTTCTTCATCGCATTTCAAGATTTTATTATTCCGAATCATGTGGACAATGCACACCATGTAGAGAAGGAACTGGTTGGCTACATAAGATTTTATCAAATATATTAAATGGAAAGGGAACATTAAACAATCTTGATCAGCTTAATAAAATTGCAAATCAAATCGAAGGACATTGTATTTGCGCATTGGGAGATGCAGCAGCTATGCCTGTTAGAAGTTTTTTAAAACATTTTTGGCATGAATTTGAATATTATGTAGAAAAAAAAGAGTCTATGGTTTCCTAATATGAAAGTTTTTATTAATAACAAAGAGTATAAAGCGCGAGAAAATGAGACAATTATTGAACTTGCAGATAGAAATGGAATTAAGATTCCAAGATTTTGTTATCATAAGCATTTATCAGTTGTTGCTAGTTGTCGGATGTGCTTAGTTGAAATTGAAAATATAAAATATGCACAGCCAGCATGCTCTACACTAGTACAAGAAAATATGAAAATATTTACTCATTCTAATAAAACTAAAAATGCTCAAAAAAACACAATGGAATTTTTATTAATAAATCATCCGCTAGATTGCCCTATTTGCGATCAAGGTGGAGAATGTGAGTTACAAGATGTCTCTATACAGCATGGAGAAGGGCACTCAAATTATTTAGAATTTAAAAGAGTTGTTGTTGACAAAGATGTTGGTCCCTTAATTTCAACAGAGATGACTAGATGCATACATTGCTCAAGATGTGTAAGATTTGGCGAAGAAGTCTCAAACAATAAAGAGCTGGGCTTAGTAAGTCGTGGCGAACATATGGAAATTAGAGCTTTTATAGAAGAGGGAATATCTTCAGAACTATCAGGCAATATGATTGATTTGTGTCCTGTGGGAGCTCTAAATAATAAACCATATAGATATAGAGCTAGAACATGGGATCTGCAACAACATAGTGCTATTTCCCCACATGATTGTATAGGTTCTAATATTTATTATCATACTTACAACAATGAGATAGTTAGAGCAGTCCCTAAAGAAAACCATAATATTAATCAGACTTGGTTATCAGATAGAGATAGATTTGGGTATGAAGGCATTTACTCAGAAGATAGGGCTATAAAACCTATGATTCGTAACAATAAGAAGCTTGTAGAGTGTGAAAAAGAAATATTGTTAAATAAAACAAATGAAATAATAAAATCAACCATTAATGATTTTGGGTTAGATCAGATTGGGTGCTTAATCTCTGCGCAATCTACAAGTGAAGAATTATTTTTATTCCAACATTTATTTAAACACATGAATATCCAAAATATTGACCATAGAACAAACGAGAGTGATTTTAATTATCAAGAAAATTATCCATTAATGCCATCGCTAGGTTGCAATATAAATGACTTAGATAAATTTGATAATATATTATTAGTTGGCGTAAATATAAAAACAGAATTCCCTATTCTAACAATTAGATTTAACGAGGCATCTAAAAAGAATACAAAGATATTTTCTATTCATTTCGATTCGTTAGACGAAGATTTTAAGCTGGCTGGAAAAATTGTTTTAAACAACAGTGATTTAAGTAAGTTTTTTGATAAAAATAAACCCACAATCAATACTAATAATAAAACATTAATAATTATTGGTCCAAATATAAATTATCTTGTGAATCAATCTCAAATTTTAGATTCAATTACAAAATATTCAAAATCCATTAACGCTCAACAGGGATATTTAACAGATTTCTGCAACTCAACATCTGCTTGGTTATTTGGAAATATACCGCATAGAAATTTTGGCGGTCAAACAGCCAACAAACCAGGACTAAACATATATGATATGATTAAATCTAGTTTATCTACATATGTGTTCTTTAACTTAGAGCCTGAACACGATTTTTGGAATACATCAGCGGTTACTGAAGCATTAAATAAATCTAAATATAATATTTTTTTTACATCTTATATTACACCGTTAATTGAAAGATATGCAGATGTAATAATACCAATTTCAACATTTGCAGAAACAGATGGTAGCTTCATTAATATAGAAGGAACATATCAAACTTATAATAAAATCGTTAATCCGAACAAAAATATTTTTGAGGGTTGGTCAATATTAAATAGTCTTATAAAAATGAATAATCTAGGAGATTATAATATTTCTTCTATCCGAAGTTTTCTTTCAAAATCATTGCAGAACATAGATTTCA
>Ga0208766_1000850_pt1 | contig 16695 bp, 8 predicted proteins | sample ETN01SmetaG_3_FD_185792 | JGI IMG/M metagenome (GOLD analysis project Ga0208766, IMG submission 185792) | Marine microbial and viral communities from oxygen minimum zone, Eastern Pacific Ocean - ETNP2014F12-01SV263 (SPAdes) (version 2) | ecosystem: Environmental > Aquatic > Marine > Oceanic ... | reverse complement strand
ATATAATTAGACCCTTACGAGGATAGTCTCATGAATTCCCATAGGTTCATGGATTTACGAAATAACATGTAAACTAAGCTTCTCTTTTTGCAGATTTAAAGATGGTTCAACATTCGTGCAGAAGCTTGTCCTCGAAAGTTTACGCAAGAAAGCAATATAAAAATCGTCATAATTGAAGTTCAAATCCGTAACCGATTCTCAAGAGGCCGCTGAAGTCCAAAGTTATAATATGACCAATTACAAATCTTCATTAGAGGATTTTATAAAAAATAAAGCCAATTACACACCCCTTTCCCCGATAAGTTTTCTGAAAAGAACGGCTGCTGTTTTTCCTGAGAAAACAGCAGTCATTCATGGAAACAAAAAAAGAAATTGGAGTGAAACCCATAAACGTTGTGTGAAGCTCGCATCTGCGTTGTCAAAAAGAGGTGTTCGAGTGGGGAACACTGTTTCTGTGATGGCGCCAAATATTCCGGAATTATTCGAGGCTCATTTTGGGGTGTTGATGACTGGAGCTGTGCTGAATGCTCTCAACATCAGGTTGGAAGCGGAATCATTGGCTTACATCCTGGAACACGGAGAAGCAAAAGTATTGATCACGGACCGAGAGTTTTCACCGGTGATCCGAGAAACCCTGAGTCGCCTGAAAAACCCGCCGTTGGTGATTGACATTGATGATCCCATGGCAGAAGGCGGAGAACTTTTGGGAGAGATGGATTACGAAACCTTTTTGGAGGAGGGAGATGAGGATTTCCAATGGAGTCTACCAGAGGATGAATGGCAGGCGGTGAGCCTCAACTACACTTCAGGAACCACTGGCCGTCCCAAAGGTGTGGTATATCACAGTCGTGGGGCACATCTGTTGGCGATTGATAACATTCTTGCCTGGGGGATGCCGAAGCATCCGGTCTACCTTTGGACGCTTCCGATGTTTCATTGCAATGGCTGGTGTTTCCCTTGGACGATCACTTTACTGGCCGGAACCCATGTTTGTCTGCGGAAAGTCACTGCTGCCAAAATCTATGAAGCGATTGCCGAGCATCAAGTGACACACTTATGTGGTGCTCCGATTGTGATGGGAATGATTGCGAATGCGGAAAAGCAGGTCCAGCACCCCCTGTCCCACCCGGTCAACATCATGACCGCTGCTGCGCCTCCTCCTCCTCCAGTGATTGCCAGAATGGAAGAAATCGGATTCCAGGTGACTCATGTCTATGGCCTGACGGAAACCTATGGACCTTCGGTGGTCTGTGCCTGGCAGGAAGCATGGGGTGATTTGGAACCGAATCAGCAGGCTCTGATGAAAGGCAGGCAGGGGGTGAATTATCCAGGATTAGAGGGATTGATGGTTGCCGATTCTGAAACCTTGGAAGAAGTTCCTTCAGATGGAGAAACCCTGGGTGAGGTATTCATGCGAGGGAATCTGGTGATGAAGGGGTATTTTAAGAACCCGGAGGCTTCCGAAGAAGCTTTTCGAGGAGGCTGGTTTCATTCCGGAGACCTCGGAGTCAGACATCCAGACGGATACATCGAACTGAAGGACCGGGCCAAGGACATCATCATTTCCGGAGGTGAGAACATCAGTTCCGTAGAAATCGAAAACACGCTCTATCGGCACCCGGCAGTTCTGGAAGCTGGTGTTGTTGCCAGGCCAGATGAACGTTGGGGGGAGACGCCATGCGCTTTTGTCACCCTCAAACCTGAAAGTGAGATCACTGAAGAGGAATTGGTCGCATTTTGCCGTGAACATCTGGCGGGATACAAAATCCCCAAAACTCTAGTCTTTCAGGAACTCCCGAAAACTTCCACGGGCAAGATCCGTAAAAACATTCTCAGAGAACAGGCCAAAGGGCTTTCATGTGGAAATTGAAACGATTTCCAAAACGAACTTCCTTCCATTTAGGATCTCCCCTTTAGTTGAATTAAGATCTGAAACTAGGCTTGAAAATAAAGCCACAGTTGGGATCATTAATAGGCTGATTCAATACGAAATTTAACCATTTTTTTTCAATATTGGATCAAACAACTCTATTGGGTTCAGGAAAAACACTTCGCCCTTTCGGTTGAATGATCTTAAGCCCCAAAGGATTCTCTTTGCATTAGAGAGTGCCCCGAAATATTCAACGATTTTTTAACTTAAAGAGAAGATGAAAGCACGCCAATTCATAGAAGATCTGGAACTGGAAGGGCGCCGAGTCCTGATTCGGGTCGATTTCAATGTCCCACTCGACGAGAACCAGAAAATTACTGACAATGCCCGAATTGAAGCCGCCTTGCCCTCGATTCGACGAATCATCGATTCTGGAGGAAAATGCATCTTGATGTCCCACTTAGGGCGTCCCAAGGGAAAGCGAGAAGAAAGCATGAGCCTGCGACCTGCAGCGGAAGCACTGTCACGCTTGCTGGGAATTCCTGTGGGCATGGCATCCGATTGTATTGGAAGTGAGGTGGAAAGGCTGGTAGATCAGCTAAAGGCTGGAGAGTTGCTTCTGCTGGAAAACCTCCGCTATCACGGAGGTGAGACAAAAAATGATCCAGGGTTTTGTGAAGCTCTTGCCAGTTTGGGAGACGTTTACATCAACGACGCTTTTGGGACTGCCCACCGGGCTCATGCTTCAACTGCAGGCGTTGCCTTATTGATCCAGGAACGTGCAGTAGGTTACCTGATCCGAAAAGAGTTGGAATTCCTGGGATCCGCGGTTTTGGATCCCCAAAAGCCCTTCACTGCTATTCTAGGGGGCGCCAAGGTTTCTGATAAAATCAAAGTCATCGAACAACTTTTGGAAAAGGTCGATTCCCTGATCATCGGAGGTGGAATGGCAAACACCTTCCTGAAGGCTCAAGGTAAAGAAGTTGGAGACTCCCTACTGGAGGAAGAGGCTATTGATTTTGCAAGAGGGTTGCTTGAAGAAGCCAAAAGTCGAAGGGTTGACTTGCATCTTCCTGAAGACGTTTGTATTGCTCCAGAACTCAGCCAGGATGTGGAGACCAAATTCATGAAAGCAGAAGAAGGGATTCCGGAGGGTTGGAAAATCCTTGATGTTGGTCCGGAAAGTGTAATGCAATTTGGAGCGGTCATCCGAAAATCCAAAACCATTCTTTGGAATGGGCCGATGGGTGTATTCGAATTTCCAGCTTTTGCAGGAGGAACAAAAGGTGTGACCGAAGCGCTTGCGGATGCAACTGATTCAGGAGCGGTTACCATCATCGGAGGAGGGGATTCTGCCGCTGCAGTTCATCAATTTGGAATGCAAAATAGGATCAGTCACATTTCCACAGGAGGTGGAGCTTCTTTGGAATTTCTTGAAGGCAGGGAACTTCCTGGAGTGAGTGTGATTCCAGAGAAAATTTCATCCTGAACATTTTATTTAAAAACTGGTAATGTTCTACGTTCTAATCAGACCGATTAGGTTACAGGATAATTGATTTAAAGAATTAATCATTGGTCAACCATGGAAGAGGCACTGAAGAACTCCGACAGTGAATTGAACAAAAACGTTAACGAGAATGCAGAAAATTCTGAAAGCGGATTCAGTTACCTGATCTATCGACTGATTGCGGTTGCAGATCAAAATCGTTCTACCGCAGCACTGTTGGGATGTCTGTTTCTGATCACCGTTTTAGACATTCTCTTCGATCTGTATCTCTTCGAACCCTACGTAGACTTGATCGAGACTCTTTCCGGATCCAAACCAGGTGAGTTTGCGGAAGTGGACATAGGATTTGCCCCGGAAGTCTGGCAAGCCATTTTGGGGATGGTGCTTGGTACACTGATTCTGGTCATTTCCATTGCATCCCAGAGCATTCCGAAACTGATTGACCTCTACATGAAAGACCTGATCAGCTTGATCTATGTCTGGATTTTGATTGCATCAGGTGCCCATGCAGGGGTGATCAAACTCTATGGTGAAATTGGGTTGGTCCGTGAATCCAGTCGTGTTTTCAATGCTCATTTTTTGATGACCTTTTGCGGCATCGTTGCGTTTCCCTACATTTTCTACATCCTGCGTTACACCAAGCCGACCAACATCATTGCCCAGATCTATGGCATCAACATGGACCTGATTCGGAGTCTAGTAACTCCAAGAAGCCATGCCCTGGTCAAAAATGATACCGTGCTTTCCAGTCAGCAACACACGATGTTCGAATCGTTGAACCAGCTTGATGACATTCTGGAATACGTTTCCTTCAAGGAATTGAAGGGTGACATCATCTACGATATGGGGCGGACGATTCGAAACTACATGCTGATCAAGCCCTATCTTCATCCGGAATTTTTCCGGGTGTCCGAAAAAGTGCGGTCCGATATTTCATTCAAGACTTTGGTCGGACAATACGAAGAGATGGAACGCACGCGCAGTTTTTATGAGCAAAAATGCTTTCGGTTGATGAACAACAACTACATCAAGTTGATGGAACAGGGCGAATTCGACCTTTCCTCAATGATTGCCGGTGAGGTTGCAAAGATCGGTCAAACAGCCATCGAGTGTGAGGAGGAGGATATCGTTGAAATTGTGATCATCCGTTTCAATACCTTCTTCAGGATGTCAATCAAGCATGCCTTGAGGAACAACGAACCCCGAAACATCTACAATCTTTCATTCTTTTACGGCCAGTTCATCTTTCATCTGGTGGAGCACAAGAAGATTGACCAGGTTAAGAAGTGTTTCATGTATCTGCGTATGTATGGCGTTGAGATCGCCCGTCTGTTTGCCGGTGTCCCTTCAGTATATTTCAACGTGGCTGTTATCGCCTGTGAAATGAAAAAACTACTGGAACAGATCTATAACGACCGATGGGACATGGAAATTCAGACCGCGCTCGTGAATGAAATCCTGCAGGTCGACAATCCTCCGGATTTCAACAAGGATGATCTGGATCAGGGAATCATGATCAATAACGGAGTTCGATGGATCCAGTTCGGTCTTGCCCTATTCTACCATCGTGAAAAGGAGGAAGAATTTGTACAAAGGATTGCCAAAGACATTCTGGATGATCTTGATGACCTTGGAGAATCGACCTTTTACCGTATCCTTGGGATGACGGAAGGACTGATGCGTTTTGCTGGGCCTACCTTTTGGGAAGATACTGACCGTGGGAATCTGAATATTTTCTTTTCACCAGACAAGGATGAGATCACCCCATTCAAAGAGCGTTTGCTGGGTCTGGCCAAAGAGAATCTGATCTTACGGGCCAAACAGAAATACATCTTTTCCGATTTTGAAGCAGAATACCTTTGGGAATTATCACGAAACACCAAGGAAAAAGAACTGGCTCAATTAACAGACAACATCGTTAAATTTGAAAAAATGGTCTTGGAATTGGGTGAAATCGAAAAAGAAAAACTGGATGCCATCATTCAGATACGGGAAAAACTGCGATTCAATTCAGACAATCCTGTGGTGGTTGTTACCTCATCACGGCAAATTGCTGTCGGAACGAAACTCGAGGTCAGTGGAAAAGTGGGGGACCAAAAGACGCTTCATCAGTTCAAGGCGGTGGTGATGTTTAATTCAATCAACTTCATGTATATCAATCTTGTCGCTCAACAAGGAAGTGTTCCTCCTGTTGCTAAGATGGCCCAATTGACTTTGAGATTCAAACCTCCAAGGCAGCATACGTATTATCAGTGTCGGCTTCCTTTTGAAGGAATCAGTCCTGAGAAGATGTTCCGGTTAGGGCACAGTGATTCGGTCAAGATTACGGAAGAGAGTTGATTCATGAGATGTCTGGTCTGAACAAAGCATCTCAAATTTTTTTTCCCCTGAAGAAATTTAATCCTAAACTAGTACTTTAACTTATGACTGGTTCAAAACATTCGGGTCCATTGAAAACCGGGTGGTTTACCTGAGGCGAGACAGGCCAAGCCTGGAGCAAATCCGATGTACAAGGCTTGAGCAGCATTTTGAGATGCTCAGGGGGATTTGGATCTAGCCAAGTGTTCCTTCCTTTTTCGTCAAGGATAACGGGCATTCGATGATGGATAGGAGCCATCAGTTCGTTTGCTTCACAGGTAAGAATGGCACAACTTTTCAAGAATATCCCTTCTGGGGAGCGCCACTGCTCCCAAATTCCTGCAAACACGAGAGGATCTGACCGGCCACTGATGAACCAGGGCTGTTTTCCCTGCTCCGTTTTATTCCATTCATAAAATCCACTGGCCGGAATCAGACAGCGCCTTTTGGAAAAGGCGTGACGGAAACTTGGTTTTTCTGAAACGGTTTCCGAACGAGCGTTGATCATTCCGCGTCCTCCCTCCTTGGCCCAGAATGGAATCAGACCCCACTTTCTTGAATCAAGCAGTCGTCTTCCTTCGTGCTGATGGACAATGGATATTTCTGCTCCTGGAGCGATGTTGTAGCTCGTTTCCACGTTCACATCACAACTGTGAACGGAGAGGCTTTTCATCAATTCCTCTTCATCACGGATCTGGGCAAAGCGTCCGCACATGTTTGAACTTGAATAGGCTGTTATAGGTGAGGATCCGGATTACTCACTTTCCGGATGGCATCCTCCACTTGAAATGTCTTGTTGATAACCTTCCAGAAATTCCTTCTTGAATGCAGCAAACCGATTTTCCAGGATCGCGTTTCTCGCATTTTTCATCAAATTCAGAAAAAAGTGGAGATTATGCAGGGTATTCAGACGCATTCCCAGAATTTCTCCAGAAAGATAAAGGTGCCGCAGGTAGGCTCTGCTGTAATGCTGGCAGGTATTGCACTGGCATTCAGGGTCGAGAGGTTTGGGGTCTTCGCGGAAACGTGCCTGTTTGATCGAAATCTTGCCATGGCTGGTGAAGAGAGACCCATTACGAGCGTTACGTGTGGGAAGGACGCAATCGAACATATCAACACCTGCTTCGACGCCTTCGAGAAGATCCCTGGGTTCTCCGACACCCATCAGGTAACGCGGAAGGTCTGATGGCATCCTTGGGGCGATGTGCCTGGTGACTCGATACATCTCCTCGTTGCTTTCTCCGACACTGAGTCCTCCAATGGAGTATCCGTCGAAGCCAATTTCCTGAAGTTGTTGAAGGCTTTCTTCCCGAAGGCCCTCTTCTCCACCCCCCTGGATGATGCCGAATAAAGCCTGATCCGTGGTGCGTGCATCCTTGCATCGTGTTGCCCAGCGTGATGTGAGTTCCAGGGAGCGTTGAACCTTTTCACGTTCTGCAGGGAGTTCCAGACATTCATCGAAGCACATCATGATCGTGGAGCCAAGATTCTGCTGGATGGCGATGGACGATTCGGGAGTGAGTTTGACTTTCCGACCGTCGATGTGGCTTCGAAAGACCACTCCCTCTTCTTCGCGTTTGAGCAGTTTGGCGAGGGAGAAAACCTGAAATCCACCGCTGTCGGTGAGGATCGGACCATCCCAGTTCATGAAACGGTGTAGACCACCGAGTTTGTGGATCAGTTCATCTCCCGGTCGAAGATGAAGGTGGTAGGTGTTTCCAAGCAGGATCTGTGTGCCGAGTGCTTTAAGTTCTTCCGGAGCAGCAGCCTTGACCGTCCCAAGGGTGCCCACCGGCATGAAAATTGGAGTCAGTATGTTTCCGTGATGGGTGTCCAGTTTCCCAGCGCGTGCTGTTCCATCTTGGTTGGAAACCTGGAAATCTATCATGGGTGGAATGAGATTCTTTAAAATGAGGGGTGTAGTTCCGTCATCAACTGGACTGTGATTTCACGTTCGATCTCTTCCCTTTCATGATCAGATTCCTTTCGTATTGGGTGGTCCGGTTCGAGACGGAAGAGGGTTTGTCCGCGCATGACGTTGATTCCGGTTGAGCCATCGAGACAGATTTCCCTAATGGTTCCATGACATTCTGCTCGGACCGGATTGAACATCTTCATCACTTCCAGCAATCCAACCACGTCTCCCTGTTTGACCCTGGAGCCAAGTGTCACAAAAGGTTCCGATGAGGGAGTTTCTTGGGAATAGAAAATTCCTCCTGACCAGGCCATGATTTCATCACCCTGATTGGGAGGCGAGGGAACGAGTTCCGAGGTCAGTTGTTCCAGAAATTCCGGATCCACGAACTTATTCGGAATTTCCACATCCAGTTCAGCAGTTCCTTTCATTCCATAAAAATTTACTTCTTCTCCCATCGCCACCGGGATGCTAAGCAGTTGCATACCAATCTGAAAACCTTTGTGTGAGGTTTGAATTATTTCCCAAAGGGATGAATCATCTTGAAGCTCAGGTGGAATTTGGACTTGGGGTTTGATTGATTTATTGTTGTCTTTTTGGGATGAATGAAGTTCAGATGGTTCAAGAATTTTTTGCAGTTCCAGCCATTCGATATCCGGAGATCCAAGACTTTGTTTCAATTGCTCATAAAAATCTAATCCGTTTAGAAGAATTTTCTGGTCGTCTTCCCATATTTGTTCTACCGGAGAAGCATCCGGATGTGGTTCAAGCCGAAGGTAGTGGTATAATTCACTGATGATTTCAAAAGGATTCCGGAGCATGCGGAATTTCCCTCCCTGGTGATCCCATCTGCGCGGTTCACGTGGAGCCAACCAGCCCATCAGACGATGCGGGTCCTTGAGTAGAACTGAGATGGGACGTAGCAACAGGCTTTTTTTCTGTAAGAGGATGCTGGAAGCTTCTATTCCGATTTCGGCTTTGGTTTGCTGCATCATCCGGCACCAGGCCAGTTCCAGGTTGACTCGTCTCGAAAGCTTCGACAGTTCCCCTGCAAGAGCGAGATAAGACTGCACGAATCGAGTGTTCGGTCTCAGCATCGCATCCTGTCCCAAAATCCAGTGAATCAGTCCGTAGTGAAAATTGGTATTCAATTGGAGATCGACTCCTCGAACTTCCATGGTGCGAAGCACTTCTGCCAGTTTTTCCAGACTCTCACGTCGTGAAAAACCATGGGTAATGGAGAGAGCGACATTCGAATCATAGGCTCCGGCAAGTTGATAAGCCTGAAGTAGTCCAGTGTCAGGATTACGGAGGCCGATGCCCTGGTCATCACGTAGTTCGTCTGGACCAGGTTCCGACCAATAACGGAGCAGGCCACCCCCGTGGGGGCGGAGTGCTGCATTGGTTGCATTGATCCGTGCCTCAACGGAAGAGGCATTTCTCAGGATCCGTTCTGGACGGGGCAGTTTGGAACCATGACAGGCTATGAGAAGCATTGCTTCCACAAGAGAATCACAGACGAAAGAATCCTTGGGATTCTCAGGATTTCTGAATTCAAGTCCATAGACCATTTCGGTGATTCGGTGTTCCACCTGGATACGGGTGTTGACTTCCATAAAGAAATGGGAATCATCCTCAACAATGCACTCGAAGGTGGAAGCGGAATCCAGTTCCAAAGCTTCTCCGAAGGCTTCTGCCTGGTTTGACATGGAACGGAGCATCTCAAGATCTTTTTTGAGTACCTTAGCCTGCTGAATTTTTCCGGATTGTTGATACTGTTGAATCGCTTCTTCGAGCATCTCCGCGGTCAAGGAGACTTCCTGAAGTTTTTGTTCGTGCATCTGCAGGGAGCAGTCTCGTCCGCCAAGTTCGACACACCATGAACCGTTTCCGAGAAGCTGGATTTCATTGTGCCGAGTATTTTCGATGTTGACTTCGATGAGGAAGTTTTTGTTGTCTCCCGGCCCAGTGGCCTTGGATTCCAGCAATACTTCCATGACTGCATCGTCAGATTCCTCAGATCGGGTGATCACCCGCTGTCCTTTTCCTCCTCCTCCGCCGACGTGTTTCAAACGGATTCTCCGACCTGGAAATTCCTTCCATAACTTTTCGAGCCGTGTTCGGGTTTCCTGCTGTATTTCAGGAATGCTGATCAGATCGAGTTGTATTGAAGCTGCAGCCCGAATCAGCTCATCGGCTTGATCCTCCAATGATTTTCCCTGTAAATCTTCGGCAATCGGAAGTTTATGTTCACGGATCCATTGTTGGAAACGTTCATTCGGCTCTTCCCCGGCTTTGCGAATCAGGGTCAGGGAGCAGATCCGATCTTCACCTGGAGTTACCGAAACTCCTAGCCTGCGTGCAAGCTGCTTGGCTTCGTCTTTGGATCCTGCTTTTCGGATGACCCGGGCTGAAGGACCGACAAATCCAATCCCTGCATCTTCCACGGCCTGAACAAAATCCGCGTCTTCCGCCATGAATCCATAACCGGCAAAAAGATGGGTGTAGCGATGATTGGAACAAATTCCGAGGATCTCTCCGATTCGGAGATGTTTTTCTTCACGGGATGTTCCCATGTAATCGGAGATGTGATGCACCCTCCCGTTCCTTTTTCCGATCCATCGTAATTCGGGAGCTAGGGTTTGGGGATAAACGATGCTGTCTTTTTCGGAAAGCAGGATTCCATAAGATGCCCCCATGGACTCGAAAGTCTGCATTGCTTCGAGCCGAATCGGCCCGCGGCAGACAATTAGACAGCGTACCTCTTCAAAGCTGAAAGATTTACTCCAGTTGCTTTTTTGATTTTCCCGGGAGGGGTTCATGGAGGTTCTTTTGAATTCCAGGATATTTTTATCGAGATCCAAACATCATGGACAAGTTATGGAATTCAATGAGTAGAAATTAAAGACGGCCGGTTCTCCTTAGAACTTGGAAAAAGAACAGAGAACAAACTTACAATGCTTTGAAAGGAATTACCAGACTTGGCGTTCAGGGAAGCAGTTCAATTTTTCTGATGAAGGATTTAGAATGTCGTCCATTTTTAGGGGTTGTGTTAGAGGCGTCCGCATCAATGGAAATTCCCGAAATCGGAGGTGGATCAAACCCAAATTGTCTGTTGAAGGTTTTTGGAAGTTCCATCTCGGTGATGAATTCTCCAATTTTCCCGTCACATGGGGTACAGAAATAACGTCCCGCCTTCTGCCAGTAATTGCCAAGGTAGGCTTTTCCTGGACGTTCCTTTTCCCCCAAAAAAAAGGCGAGAAAGTAGGGGATGTTTGGAACGTAAAAGACTCCACTGTCCTGATCTTCATCTCCAAAAAATACCATCACCCCGATGGCATTTCTGACATTTCTTTTCTCATCAGTCGATCCGGACCAGTCCGAACCTTCCGGATACTGTTCCACACCCCATTCAATACGTATCTTGTTGACCCCTTTTAGTTGTCTTGAATCGGGGCGAAAGTCCTTGAAAAATACACCGGAATAGTCGTCCTTGGGTTCGATCACCAGGGTGCCTTTTTCAAAACGGGGGTTCATCTTGTCCATGTCGGCCTGTTCTGCCCAGCCGTTTTTTTCAAACCATTCAAGCGCATTCCCTTCGATTTGGCTGAAATCGAGGGTGTAATGGTTTTCATTTCCCAATAACTGAAAGGGGATCAGGATTAATGCGGTAAGAAAAAGCCTTTGGAACGACATGACAATGTTTTAAAGAAAATGTGGGCCATTTGTTGAAAATTCAAAAAAAAATAATTCCAATTTATTATTGTTTAAGCAATCCAAACTACGTCAATCCCTGCTATTTGGTTTATCAAAACTTTCCAATGCAACTCTGATGACGGAAAATGATAAACAAATCATATTTGAATGAGATTGAAATTTTCTTTGTCCATCACGCTTGAACTGAGGTTGATGAAATCTTTGTTATTCAGAGAATGATTAACGGGTTTTTCTCAGCATTTCTATCAATGAATTTAACGCAATTTTTCCACAAACTTTTTCTCTGGCTGCTGAGTCTTTTCTTATTGGGAGCGCTTCTTGTGGTTCTGGGCGCAATGGTCCTTTTCTGGAGACTGAGTGAAGGGCGAATGTCGATGTCCGAGGTTTCCAAAGGTATTTCCTCTGTGCTGTCGATGCCTGAACAAGAAATTTCAATTGAGGTGGAATCTGCACGACTGACCTGGTCTGACTGGAAAAACCCGCTTGGGGTGATTCTTTACCAGACTGAAGTACAAACCCCTGGAGGAACACTCATTTTACCTGAATTGGAAGTGGGTCTGGATCTTACTGAACTGGTCTTCGCCGAACTGGTACCGCAGGAGATACGCCTTCAAAAACCGAGGTTACGCTGGAATCCGATTAAGACGGGTATTCCATTCTTTCCTCTTCAAAGTTGGGACTCTGATTCTCAACTCATGGAGGGAGATTTTTTGGTGCCTGAACAGTTTCAAAAACTGCAAAAAATCACCCTCTATGATGCGGAGATCGAAATCACCAATGAACATAGTGGGCGTGTTATCCAAACCAAAAATGTGAGGCTTGATTTTAAACGAAAAAAAGGATCGGTTTTCATTCAAGCATCCTTTGAACTTCTGGAGGGAGAACAAAGAAGCCGCTCATCATTTGAAGGAAAATGGCAGATCCAGGAACAGAAGGGTTCCGGGTTCTTTCGACTTGGAAAAATTGGCTGGCCTATACTCGCAGAGTGGATTCCTGGAGGAAGATGGGATCTTTGGTTGGATTCCATGGTTTCCGGGAGCTTGAGTATTGAGGTTGATCAACGACTTAGCCCTTATTCATGGAACACAGAATTGGATTTGTCTTCTGGACACATCATCCTCCCAGGTTTGGGAAAAAGGGTTTTTGATGGTGCACATATGGAAGGAGGCTGGTCAGCTAAAAAAGACCGTGTGGAAATCATCCAGTTGAAAGCTTCGATGAAAAACGGATTGAAAGCTTCCGGATCTGGTTATCTCGAAAATCCTCTCCAATCCCCTTCTGGGGTCTTCGCTCTTGAGGTTCAACCTCTTTCCCTGGGATCTTTGATTTCAGATACGTTAAAAAGAGTTTCAGATGATATCACAGTGTCTTTGCTTGGAAAACGAGGTGAAAAAAGGTTTGGAAAACTTGAAACCCAAGTTGAATTAGCTCCTTCTAAGAAAAAAGGGACCCTTCCTGATTTGAATAATGTGTCAGGCAAAATTTCTTTCGATGAGGTTGCCGTTGAATTTGAAAATAAAGCTTTTCCGGTTCTTTCTGGTGTTTTTCCACAGATGAATGGGGAACTGAACTTTGAGATGAATTCTTCACTGGAGATCCAGAAGATGCAGTCGAAACTGAACATTTCCGGCGGCAGCACCGTTTTGGGAGATTCCGGAGAATCAATACCCATTCGGCAAGTCAATGTCAGCAGCATTTGGAAGGACTCAGAACTGAAAATAGAAGATTTTATGTTGGAACTCGATGATTCGGGCAGATTGGAAGCGGAAGCAATTTTGAAGTGGAAGAAGGGGAAATTCAATTCTTTGGTTCTGGACGCAAAATCGTTTGTAGTCCCAATCGATTCACTTTCCAGAATCTGGCATCCTGATGTTGCATCTGAAACACGGCAATGGTTGATCGAACATCTTTCCGGCGGGAAGGTTGAAGAAGGAAGTTTAAACCTCCATGTCGAAAAGGATGGTGCAGGCCAGATGCAATTGAAGTCTCTAAATAGTATTTTGCAGGTCAAAGATGCCGGTGTTCGTTATTATAAAAATCTCCCTCGTGGAACTGAAGTTGACGCTACAGTTAGCATCGATCCGGATCAAGTGGAGATCGAGCTTCACCAAGGAAGGATCGGGCAACTCCAACTCAATAATGGGCGGTTGATATTTGCTCCTCTTCGAAAGGGGAGTCCTGTAGCAACTATGGTTTTTAAAAGTACGGGACCCCTGCCCAAGGCTCTTGATCTGTTGGAACATCCTGCCTTGGCGATTTTGAAGGAAGATTTGCTGCCATTTACGGACACTTCCGGAGAAGTCAGTTTGAGGTTGGGTATGGAATTTCCTCTAGATCATAGGCTCGAAGAGGATTTTCGATTCGTTGCAAAAGCTCAGTTGGAGGATGTAATCCTGAGTGGAATGCCTCTGAACTTGTCGATGGAAAATGGCCGTTTGGAGGTTGAAGCCGATTCCGAGAAAATAGAGGTCTCAGGAAAAGGTGAAATTTCTGGAGCTGGGATTGAGATTGACTTCAGGAAAACTGGGAAAAATCCATCCCATACTAAAGTGGTCGCGCCCTCCTCTCGGGAAATGGCCAAACTTATTGGTCAACTGTCTGGATTGGAAATCAATGGCAAAGCTTCGGCGAACCTCGTACTTGCGGAATCGGCCGGTTCTAACAGCCGAATCGCACTCCAGTTGGGGCTGGAAGAGGCAAATGTGTCCGTTCCCTTGATGGGCTGGGCAAAGCCTCAAGGTGAAGCAGCAGCGCTTCGTGGCTGGGCCAACATCAAAAGCGGAAGGATCGAATCGATTCCTTTCATTGAGGTTGATAGCCAGGAAATCAAACTCAGATCACAAATGATCCTGGATGAAAAGGGAGAATTTCTTGAACTTCAAATCACGGATCTGCATGCTCCTGAAACAAGTGTCAATCAAATGCAGATGTTCATGGAAGAGGATGGGGCCATGAAAATTCAAATCGAGGGTCCGAAACTTAATCTGGAACCACTGATCGTTACAAGTACTGGAAATTCTCCCCAAAACCATTCAGTGATATTCGAATTAAATTCAAAATCCATGTCACTATCACAGTCGGTAGCTCTTTCCGGAAATCTGAAGGGAAGGCTTTATGACAACGGGACGTTTCATGCAGAGCACAAGGGTTCATTGCTGATGGACAATAGGACGATGCTCAATGATGCAAACTTCAAAATTCAGCATTCCGGAAAAAACCCAGAAATTCAAGGGGAGGGAAGGATCGGAGCAAATCCGTTGAGTTTCAGTTTTGCTCCGGATAGCAAAGGAAATAGTGAACTTGAGTTGGAATCAGAGGATGCTGGAGAAATGTTCCGTTTTTTGGATCTGAGCAATGCCGTTTCTGGAGGGACGCTTGAATTGAGTACCAAGTTCCAGGGTGACAACCTGAGCTACCACGATTCTGAAATCCATCTCAGCAATTTCACCCTCAAGGAAGCTCCTCTCCTGGTCGATGTATTCTCCCTCATCAGCCCGACGGGCCTGCTTGAGCAGTTGCTGGGAGATGGTGTTTTCTACGACGAAGGATACGGGAAAGTAACCGTAGCAGGCAAACGCTACACGATTCATGAAGCCAGTGCTGTAGGGTTTTCCAGCGGCATCGTCTTTTCCGGCTGGATCGATCTGGACCGAAATGAGTTGGATATCAATGGCAGTGTTGCACCTGCCTATATCCTCTCCAGGCTGGTGAGGTGGATTCCTATATTGGGAACCATCCTAACCGGGACGGACAAGGGAGGATTGATCGCACTCGATTTCAGACTCACTGGTTCCATCGATGATCCGGAAAAATCGTCCAATCCTCTTTCACTGGCACCCGGCATTCTACGTGATGTTTTTCGCTTTGAGTGGCTGAATTATTTCCGTAGTGACAACAGTACTAAAAAGGAGGATTAGTTTCCTAAAACTATAGATAAAATAGCTAAACTAAATTTGGGTTGAACAAAATTTCATTTGTTCGTTGACATGGAAGCCATCCAAGCACAGTCCAAACCGTCGAGAGACATGTGAATGAGCAGGCCCAAGCCAAAAATCCTGAACTTACGGTGCAAAAGCATCAAAGCATATAGGGATGTTGCAACTTCAGTGTGCAAAGGGTGAAATCCGATGCTGCAGCGTTGAGGATCAAAGAAAGGATTCGCAAAGAGGTGGTCTAAATCAACGATCATCGTGAGCATCAACAAAAGGAAAGAATTTTTCCAATCCTCACGATAAAAAATCCATACAGCCAAGGCTAGGACAAATACATGTAAAAAATTGTGGACCAGGGTCCGTTCCATGACGGAAAAGGCATCCATCGGGTTTAGACTTCATCCCAGGAAAATGATAACACCTGTTGAATATTTTTGACTCCTGTCAGCCAAAGCAACAGACGGTCCAGACCAAGAGCCATCCCTGATGAAGGAGGCATACCTTCCTGAAGACTTTCGAGAAACCTTTGATCCAACGGAACAGTTGTGCGGGATGCTTTTTTTCTTTGTTGAAGATCATTTTCAAAACGTCTCAATTGTTCTTCAGGATCTGTAAGTTCTCCAAATCCATTCGCCAGTTCTATCCCATTTGCGTAGCATTCCGCTCGGTCTGCAAACCCTGGAGAATCAGGAAGGGGGCGCGCCAGGCTTGCCAAAGGCATCGGCCACTCACAGACCCAAACGGGACATTTTTTTCCAAGTTCTGGTTCGATCTGATCCCAAAGTCTGAAAAAAACACTTTCATAATTCAACTCTTCGGAACTCATTTGGAAATGTACTAGATCTTCCAAAGCGAAGTTCATTCCATAATCCATGGCCTTATTCAGAAGTTCTTTTGGAGCTTCCATCCCAGTCAATGGAATCCCCAGTTTTTCCTCAAACAGATCCCGGACCTTCAGTCTTGGCCAGGGCTCATCGGTGTTATAATTAAAACCTGGGATCTTTCCTGAAAGATGTCTACAAAGCTGACTCACATCATCCATCAGTTCTTCAAGCGTTGCATGAGCACGATACCACTCGAGCATGGTGAATTCCGGATGATGCAAAGGTCCAGTTTCACTGTTCCTGAAACACCGACAAATCTGAAAAATCTTTTCAAATCCACCCACCAGCATGCGTTTCATTTGAAACTCAGGGGACGTGATCAAAAAAGCAGGTTGTTGTTCCAGGAACCCTGAATTTTGCTGAGATTCTCCATGGACCTGCATCAAGGAAAAGTGGGCTTCTGGACTTGGTCCACGGACGATCAGTGGAGTTTCGGTTTCCAGAAAACTGTTTTGATCGAACCACTTTCGTGTTTCAAGCAAGAGCTGATGCCTTTTTTTTAAAAGGTTCAT
>Ga0208766_1000845_pt1 | contig 16760 bp, 9 predicted proteins | sample ETN01SmetaG_3_FD_185792 | JGI IMG/M metagenome (GOLD analysis project Ga0208766, IMG submission 185792) | Marine microbial and viral communities from oxygen minimum zone, Eastern Pacific Ocean - ETNP2014F12-01SV263 (SPAdes) (version 2) | ecosystem: Environmental > Aquatic > Marine > Oceanic ... | reverse complement strand
ATTGAAAATTTTGGTTTTTTCAGCTTCCAAATCGTAAGGCGGCAACACTATTGGTGTTGGTTTAGTAACAGTAGCAGCGGGTGACGCAGCAGGAGGCAACACTATTGGTGTTGGTTTAGTAACAGTAGCAGCGGGTGACGCAGCAGGAGGCAACACTAACGCTTCATCGGCAAGTCTTTTAGCTTCTTTCGATTTAGCAATCTTGGCATCCTGCTCTGCAAGTTGTTGTTCATTAACAGGATTTCCATGCTGATCCCGAAAGGGTTGTGATTGCCCGTGCCCGAGCGCGTTTATTTCTTCAATGGCTTTTGCAGCGGGTGACTTTGGAATCTTTTCTATAACAGCAGCGGGTGTCGCAGCGAGGCGAGGTTGTACAGAACCTCTGTTCTTCTTCATCGAATTTATAGCCTTCTGGGCTTGAGCCAAAGACTGCGATGCCTTTGCATTTTTGTCAAAGTGGTCTAATGCATTTTTAGTACCGCTCAGCGCTAAGACCTTTCCAAAGCCTGGTTTGGGGCGGGAGTGTATTAGATTAGCTTCAAAAAAATCTTTCATCGTTATGCCCGCATAACCTTCCATATTGAACCTGGTATACTTACCTCCTCTAGCTATTCTAAATACATCTTCTCTCGTTTGACTCGTAGTCCTTGCCATTCCAGTTGTAGCCACAGCCCTGTCATTACTCCATGATTCAAACAATTTTCTGGCGTGCCCCCACGGCCTCGTCATATCTGGATCGGGAATCATTTCGCGGGTCTCGCTTAGCAGTCCATTGTCGTCTAAAAAAGCTCCTAAAAGCTCTATGTCCGATCTGGATAACTGCAGTCCAGAAGTTAACGTTATCATACGAGTTGTTGTTGGAGATACTCCTCCTGGATGAAGTGCTCCTGTGGGGATGTTTCCATTGGCGTAATTAGGTATTACCGCCGATTCTCCTGACCCTCCAAAATTTGGAATTTCCGTTTCGTGATTATTCATCATGAAACGCTTACCCTTGATCAAGCCTTTACCCATTTTGGCTTTTACGTTTTTCGGCGCTCCGAGGGAACGAGCCATAGATTCTTCTACTAAGGGATTAAATCCTCCAGCAGCATAACCTTTAGCTTGCACTTCCCTAACGTATTGTTTCGCGAGGCTTCTCCACTGTTTAAGCTTTGATGTGTTTTTTATTTCGTTGAAACGTCTCATCGCTCTGTCTGTGTCTCCTCCAACAGCTAAAGCTCTAACTTGATCTATAGCTTTTAAATACCCTTGTCTTCCCCAGTTGGAGTTATCGCGAGGATTTGAGCCTCCGACTTGTAGTCCGTTTGACGCCGACTGAACATCGCTCCAAGGTATAGTAGTAACCCAATCATCTCTACCTTGTGCATTTGGATTAAATCTTCCATTTGGCCTTAAAATATCAGCCATCGACCAGCCAAGGTCAGGGAATTGCCTGTTAAAATTGTTTTTCCAACTCGCTACGTTAGAAAGAAGGTCTCTTTCTTTATTACCTCCCCTTGTTCTTGCAGCGGTTTCTCTTCGATTAAGGCTTCCCATATATGCTCCACCAGAACGTCCTTTAAATCCATGCCGAGCCGCTCCTCCAAGTGCTCCTGCAAGACGTCTGGATGCCCCCGCTCTTCCTTCCGCTGGGCCTTCATAAGCTTGACTAGCTAACGATATTAATTGTGATGGAGCAATTCCAGTTGCTTGAGCTATAGCAGTTAACTGTTGGTCAGCTTCTCCTCTGTTGCCTGTCATTAAACTTCTAATTCCTGCTTGAGCGGAAGCGACACCCCTAGGAGTTTTTGACTGCAATCCTCCGACGATTTGCTGATAAGTTCCCTTTGCTCTTCCTATATTTTGTATTTCTTGTTTTGATTTAGTTAGCCCAGCAGCAGCAGTCCCGATTCTATTTCCAGCTTCTCCCCTCGCTCTCTCTGCCACTCCAGCTCCACGAACTTCATTCCTGAAGTCCGAAATAGCTTGTTGCGCTAATCTTAATTCCGTATTGACTCCCGCCATTTCTTGTGAAAGAACTCCTGCGGTGTTAGTTGCGCTAATTATTTTATTTATTGACGCTCCAAATCCCGAAGTGTCTTTAGATAAGCCTTCAAATATTTCCCTCATGTCATTACCAGCGGAGCGAATACTCACCGCTGCACCTCCCGCTCTCTCTCCGAAACCAGCACCTCCTCCTTGCAGGAGAACTTGTTTTGATCCTCCTGTTAAATTGCTAAATATATTTGCTAACTGTTGTTCGGATAATTTCGCCAAGTCTCCTACTCCCGCACCTGGTGCTAGTAATTTTTCCCTCACAGCAACCTTCGCAATATCTTCCATAGCATAGGTAAATTTCGACACATCCCCTGTATCTGCCTGAAGGCTTAATCCTCCAAATTTAACGTCTTCGCCCCCAAACCCTCGCGCTGCTTTTCTGCCTTCTTTAAGGCTCTTTTTCGCTTCAGATACCTTTTCTTTTTTTGTTTCAACGTCGGTCTTAGCTTCATTAAGTCTTTCTTGCATTTGCTGCTGTAAAACAGAGTTATTTATATTGATTGCTGCTTGATGAATTTGACCCAACAAGTTCGGCATATTGGAAGCTTGAATTGCAGCCTTTAAAGAGTCGCCCATTTTAACGTCGATCTTACTCTGTTCTGCGTTAAGAAGCTTTAGCTCCGCAACCATATTTGCTATTTCTTCGGGAAGTCGTCGAGTTTTAACTTCTCCAAGGACTTGCTGAGTGGCAATTTCCCCAGAACGCGCTTGAACTCCTTTTAACCCAGCAAGTTGTACTCTTAGACTTTGAGCTTGCCCAAATTTACCTGACTTTGTTAACTGATTTATAGCTTGAGAAAGTTCTTTTATTCTAAATCCAGCTTCTTCTCTTATATTTTCTGATCTACCCTGAATCGCCAATCTTCTTAGTTGAGGATTTTCAAGCTCAGCCCCACCTAAAAACCCTTTAACATTTCTATTAAGGCCCAACCCCGCCCTAGCGGTATTTTGTCTATCTCCGATGTTAGAACTGTTGACAAACTCATTTAACTTATCAGAGAAGCCTTCTCTAGCTTTATCCATTGCATCAACGTCTAAGAACTGATCTATACCTCCACCTACTGCCCTGTCTCTTTGATTTTGTAAAAGCTTGGATTGTATTTGTGTTTGCAGAGTAGATATTCTATTTTGTTGCATTTGCTCCATCTTCAGGTCTAACAAGGCGTCCCTAGTTTGAGCCATTATCTGAAGTTGTTTTTGTCCAATGTTTGATCCTTGCAAGGTAGTTTGATTGGCTGCTATAAAATTATTTAATGACCTATTGAATTGTTCGAAGCTTAAATTTTTTGCCCCTTCAGCAAATTGGACAAGAGTTCTTTGTAGCTCTAGCATTTGCGGGGAAATTTGCTTCTCAGCAGTTTTGCCTTGGGAACCTTTTGACTTTGGTTGCACCTTAGTTATATCAGCAACCGCACTAATTAATTTGCTTCTTCCTTCTTCTAGAATTTTTTCTGCACTTTGTAAATATTTTTCGTGGGACTCTAGAGACTTAGCTTGGTTGTCTAAGGAGTTCTTTAAGTCTTTTGGGATTATGCCTTCTGCTAACTTAATACCCCCTTTAAGTCTTTCCATTCTTAGCTCTCGACGATTAGATGACGCTTTATTAGATCGACCCCTAACATTTCCCATTGTTTCTAGAGCGGTAGAAACGAAAGTTTTTAAAGCTTCACTAGCCCGTAGTGAAGATTCTTTTAATCTATTGGTTTCTGCAGCTTGTCTAGATAACGTTGCGGTTAATTTTTTGTTTATTCGTTCGTCTCTCGCCGTCTCTTCTACTAACACTTGAAAAGAGTTCTGAACTTTTTTTAGCTCTTCGTCATTTAGCTCACTAAGTATTCCTGCTAACGCTCCAGATAAACCATATTGCTGTTGAAGAACGCCAACGAATTCTTTCGATTCCATTCCTGCAAAATTTATTGCAGACCCCATATTATTTATCTCATTTAATAATTTATCTAAATCTAATGTCCGACTTAAGTCAACGTTTACCTGTTCTAGCAGAGCTCTACCTTGACCTCCCTTGAAAATATCTTCACCAAGCCCAATTCCTTTACCCCAATCCCTTCCTCCTATATCCATAACTCCTAACTCTTCATCAAATCTTTTTGCTACTGTAGCTGCAGTTTGCGTTTGGATATTTCGATTAGACATTTGTAGTTGAGCTTTGCCTATTTTATCCTGCAGATCAGTTAGGTTTTTAGCTGACTGAACTTGAGCTCTGATAGCGGGAGGAACATCAATTAAGGCTTTCGCCATTTTTTGTTGCGCGTCTGAAACGGCCTTATGATCGGTGCTACCTGATTTAATTAAATCTACATAATCAGAAAATGCTTTACCGTATTGCCCAAGAGAGTCAGAAGCCTCTTGAGTTTGTCCTTTTAGTCTTTCTGCTTCTTGAGATACGCCATGACTGATACCTTGAGTCACCTTTGATAAAGCCTTCATGACTCCTGCTGCGAAAACTAAACCCGCAACGTATTTACCTGCTGGACCTGGTATGAGTTGAGCTGCAGTACCTGCATTATTTATTGCCGAGGTCATGCCGTCCATACCGTCCTGAAGACCTGGTATATCCTTCCCAACAGCACCAATACTAGAAGCTAATGTTCCCATAGTAAACGAAGCTTGAAACGCTTGAGTTGCGAAAGCTTCGCTTGATGCGTTAATTCTGGTCACAGCCGCATCGACACTTTCGCCAACTCCTTTAGCCCCCATGCGTTCCACCGATTCTGCCGTCGCTTGGGTGAATCTCCCCGCCCCCAGCCCAAATGGTGCATTAATAAAGTTAGGAACCGTACCGCCTGAAGCTCCATATGATTTTGGATTTTTACCTTCTTTTCTAGCTCTTGATATTCCTTGGCCCAAACCACGAGGCTCGTCCCTAGTATTAAATACCCCCAAACCAGCAGGATTTTTTGAAGATTTTAATCTGCTATCTCGACCAACTCGGACTTTACTTTTTGATACCGCCGAAGATTCTCTTCCAATTGCGGACGAAAGTGGATCAGCAAAGTTTGGAACATAGCCTTCTGAGAAACCCACCCGAATAGCCTTGCGGCGTTCTCTCATTAAATCTTCATAAGCGTTGGGTAAATTCATACCCGCTTGATTAAGTATTGAGTATGCGTAAGAATTTGACCCTCCCAGTGCGTCCCGCGCAGCTCCCTGACCTGCGTATTTTCCTAAACTCCTTAAAACTTGTGGGCTGCTCTGGAGGTGGGCGCTAAATTTATCAAAGTCTACTTTGTTTAACCTAAAGAAAGATGCCCAATCACCATTCATTCCTGACGCATGTTTAAAAACCGACGATATAACTTTGAATTGGTCCGCTCTGCTCTCGGGAGTTATACCGCGAGGACCTGTACCCTTCCATTTGCTGGTGTTGTATCGTGTATGAAATTCATTATTTCCTTTTATTAGTTGTACCTGCTTGCTTTTCTTTCCGCCGAACGCACTTAAACTCAAGAAGTCTCCTCCGAACGCTTGGGAGCTGAGGAAGTTAGGAGTAAAACCATCGCTTACATTTATCGTATCTTGTTTAGCGGGCGATAAGTAACCAAGTTTAATTAATCTTTTTCGAACGCTACTAAGTACCCCTTGAATTCGTGGATTGATTTTTCCTTGTTGGTCCTTTGCGAAATTATACATCGAGAAGCCTTCCATATCACTATTTAAAGCTTCTATGTTCGTAATTGGATGAGGATCACGTATATTACCTTTTGTGTAATCTGACCAAAACTTTTTATAAGCAGCTTTTTCTTTTTCTACATTGCCAGCTATCTCTACTTTTCCTGTGGTGGTACTAGCGAAGTTCGGAACAAAACCTTTTGCGGCCCCTCGACCTTTGCTGGGATCATGTTTCGTGAGCCATTCCCTAGCTCTTTGAGTCGCTCCTTGTTCGTACTCTTTTGAAAGTCTTTGTATTTCTAATTTTCCGCTTGGATCATCAGCTATTCTTTGATAAAAGCTCTTAGAATCCTTCGGTATATTTATAGAGTCCGCATAGAAATCAAACTCAAACATCTTTTTATGAAAATTTTTCTTGGTTTTATTTTTTTTCGTAGTAGGGTCAGTTTCAAAAAATTGAGAATACATCTTTTTAAATTGATCAGATTCTCTGCCAAGACGAGAGATCGACAAATCAATAGTATCCACACCATCTTTCGTACCGCTGTGCAATAGAGCTAAATTTCCTTGGGGATATCCCGAAGTTCTTTGGTTGATTCTTTGTTTTTTTTCTATTACATCGTATAACCATTTATTTAAATTACCTTCGTTACCTCCAGCCTTAAACCTAAGCCATTTCGCTGCCAAGCTAACTTGATTACCTTGAGTATTGTTTAGCTTTGCGTCTCCGTAATAAGTATTGTCGTTCATTCCCATAGCTTTCCTAGCGTATTTAGGCATAACTAGTTCACCTGGAAAGAAGTCTAAAGTCTTATTATCTCTTTTAAGGTTGTTCTCGATATTGTTGGCGAGCTTTAAAAAATCTTCAAAACCAAATCCTTCTTGGAGTTGTTTTAGTTCTGATTTTTCCTGCCTTCTAAATCCTTCAAAATTAGGCAAGAGTCCTTTTAGGGGTTCTCTTGTCGTCTTGCCTCCGCTTACTTGATGTCCCAGATTAGTAGACACATTGGTTCTCGCAAATTCTTTAACTGCGTCCACTATTTGATCTTTGCGCTCGCTGTAATCATACACATTTCTTGTTTTTCCTTTAACTTCACGCTCTCCAATTTTCCTTTGCACGGGCAAATCTCGAAGAAGAGTTCCGCCTAGCGATAGTTGTTTTCTTATTCCATACTCTTCCTTGGGGGTTTTGAATAAATTTTTCGGAGCATGAGCAATTCCAAATTCTGCACTTGAAGCTAAAGCTGATAAATGTCTTTTACCTATGGGAGTTGTTATCTCTGGTTGTCCTAGCGAATCAGATATCTCATCTAAGTAACGCTCTACTTTAAGGTCTCTAAGCGGGGAATCTTTATCAGGTAAATTAGAATAACCCTGTTTTGTTAAAAGCTTACTCAGTATATCTTTATTCATACCTTTGATGGCTAAGTAGCCCTCATTAGAGCCACCATCTTCAATGGAAGATATCTTAAAACCTCCGTTAGAGATTTTGTATCCTCCATGCTCAAATTGTTCTGGAGTAAGGTATAATTTTCTAGCTGCAAAATTCGGGATATCGATTGCGTCTTTTTGATATCCTAGTGTTATCTCCGTACCTTTTCTTAGCGTTTGATCTGGAAAATTTACACCGACAGTCCTTCTAAGGTCTTGGGTGTCCCAGTTGGTTTTCCTGACTCTAAAAGCATCGCTTCCTCTCTGAGTTATATCTGCAAGGTTAGTTGATCCCAAATGTAATTTCTTACCTTTACCTGCCATTCCTTTTAGTTTTTCTGACGTAAGATTTTCCCTTATGTATTTGCCAATAAATTCTGATGATTTGTGTCCTGATCCCGCATGAGCATCTCCCACTACGGTTGACTCAAGCATTTTAATGTTCGCTTTCGTCTTACCCTTGGATAGTCTTTTAAGAGAGCTTGGTCCGATAAAATCAAAGGGAGGATTCACTCCCGCAGTAGGAGGTCTTACTCCAAACAAATTAGCTATTTTTTCCTCAAAATTTTTACCTTTTAAGGCGTTTTTTTGTCCTTGCTCAGAGCTTCCAGTTTTTCTGTTGGGGTCTTCTGCGTATTTAACTATTCTCTTAGCTAGGTCTTTAGGCCAATGTTCTTGGCTCATTTTGCCTTTTCCGATTTTATAGTTTGTTATCCACGAACTAATCGTTTTTCTGTGAATCCCTACTTTACCAGCGGCTTCGTTTAATGATAATTTTGGATTCCCCGCTAGTAGCTCGTCCATTCGTTTTGCTTCCTCTAATACTTTTAATTTTTTTTCAAGCCTTTCTTCGTTTCTAGGGTCATTACTCCCTTTAGCTAAGTTGGGTACAAATCCTCTAGAAGTCATTCTTCTCCCCATTCTGTAGGGATTAATTCCTAATTTTTTGATCGATTTTACCTTATGCTCTTTACCTTCTGGTGAATTCTCTGGGGGGTTTACAAAATGTTGTTTCATTCCCTTTATTCTAGATACAGTTTCTTCACTGTTTCTATAATAAGTTCCAACACCTGGTTGTCTGCTCTTAATTACTTTCGTTGTTGGTTTAGAGTAAGAAGCAGAAGATAGCTCTGCAGCGGCAGCAACTTTATCTACTCCTCTTGAGAAGTTGGGGATAAAACCTTTAGCGCTTCGAGGTGTTCCCCCTCCTCTTGTGAGAACTCCTTCATTTAAACCTTCTTGCTTAAACCTTACTCCAGAGCTAAATAAAGCGGCTGAAACTTTTTTAGCTTGAATCTCTTGTTCTTTAAGAGCTTGAGTCTCTCCATCAATTTTTTTCAACAATTGGTCGTGAACTTGAGCAATGGTAATTGTTTTATTTTTGATCTTTTCCATAAGATCAGGCTCTTTGGCTAACAAATTTACAACGGCTTTTTGAAGCTCCACTCTTTGAGCTTCTGCTTGGCCAATTCCTACAATTGTTTTGCCAGCATCGGCTGCAAAGCCTCTTAACTTATCAAACATCCTAAACAAACCAACTACTATCATCGCCAGACCTGGACCCTTTAAAAACTCACCAATGCCCTTAAATATACCTTCACCAATACGTGTACCCACCTCTTTCGAATCAGCAGTGTTCATCGCTCCTAAAGCTTTGTTAAGACCGCCAAAAATTCTTCTTAAAGCAGGTTCTATGCTCAACTTACCTACGGCAGCTCCAACTTGTTGCATATTTACCACTAACTCATTAAACGAAGCAGAAAGGGTTTTGTTTAATAAAGCATTACGTCTAGCAGCCTCGTTCCCAGAACCAATAGAGGTTTGTAGAGCTTTGTCGTAAATAGAATATTGCTTACCTAAGTCGCTTAACGCTGCTTTTAAAACGTTAATCTGAAACACGCCACCAACTAGCTCCGCGATTTGAGACCTTTGAGAGGCAGCTAGTGTATCGAAATTTTTGGCAAGGTTTTGTAAAACTTTTATTGCTGATAAATTATTACCGCTTAAATCTCTAGTTGCCACGCCTACCGCATTTAACGCTTCAAGAACTTTCGGACGTTGGATGCGAGTAAAAATAGTCTTAAATGAGTTACCAATTACAGCTCCTCCTCTTGCTGTTATTTGTTGTGCCGTGGTTACAACAGCCAATAACTGATCAATGCTAACTCCTGCGTCTTGAGCTGTACTACCAACTCGCTTTAAAGACTCAGCCAAATCTCTACCGCTCACCGCAAAAGCTTGATCAACAGAAATAATCTTATTGATAACTTGAGTTGAATTTATAGCTGCTCTGTTAAAACCATTTAAAGCCGCAGTGATGGACTCTACAGAATCTGTAACAGCCATGCCCGACAATCTAGTCAATATCATCGCGTCGGAAGTTCTCTTCAAGGTCTGCTCTAACCCTAGACCTTGTCTTGCTAATTCGGTAGCAGCAGTAGCTACTGATTCAAAACTTTGTTGGGTGTTTTTCGCTATGCTGAATAGAGTACTTCCAAACTTTTGCAAATTTTTTCCGTTTGTACCCAGTATTACGTTGACTTCCGCTAAACTCTTTTCTACCTCAAGAGTTACTGAAACTAGCGATCTAAAGGCTTGTTGTACCGCCATGATTGCGCCAGCAGAAGCACCAAAGGCTAGAACGCGAGCATTAGAAGCATCGAGGGACTTTTGAAATTCCCCCATCTCACCACGAATTCTACCCAAGGGAGCTTTAAAAGCCTTATCGTCTAGTCTTCCGAGCTTTAATGGGCGTTTGGTAGCTTTGTCAATATCCCGCATTAGCGGTCTAACATCGCCATGTACGGGAATATCTATTCCTTTTGCCATTTCACGTATATTTACACGTAAAATAGACTAAGAATAGAAAAAAATTAAATCCCATGCAGCTTAGCCATATCGTAAATATCGAGCTCTTCTTTTCCTAACGCTTCTTTTAGCTTTTTTGCTTCAGAGGTCAAATCAGTAGTTCCAAAACCAGCACTTTGTCCAAGTTCTTTCATTTCTTCCTTAGTTGCCCCAACGTAACTCATTCCTTGAGCTTGAGCATCTGATACTCTTTTTACGTTGCTGTTGTTATTATGAATGCCCCCTGTTGGGTCTTGGGGACCAGCTTTGCTTTTACTCTTTAATTCGTACCAATTTACTAATTTGTCTAAATCCTCATAAAAATCACTTGGAGGTTGATGTCCTTGTTCTAATATACTTTTATAGAATAATCCTTTCGAAAATAGCTCTGATTGATACATGGTCAACTCAATAACTGGCTTCCCAAAAAAAACGAAAGGATTTGATTTACATAAGAAGATTGCATTAACGAAAAACGGTAAAAGAGCTAGTCTAGCAATGTGATGGTCGGAGAAACGATTCATCTCTTTGTTAAAGGAGGTGATCAACTCAGAATACTCCGAATGCGTAAGGTCGCCGTAGTCATCTTCACTAAATGATAACTCTTTAAAATTTGGATCATTGAAAAATGATTGCCTTAAAATTTCTTCGCTTTTCTTTTTCTCTACAAAACTCTCTACTGTTACCGTAATTAGTTCATCTCGTTGGGGTTGCAGCTTTTGCATTTCTTTAACTACCTTCTCTAGCTCTTTTTCGTGAGGCTCTCTTTGAACCTTTACTACTGCGGAAGAGATGTGAACTTGCAATCTTTCTGCTTCTTTTTTTAAAAAATGTAATCTGCTTTCTTCTTCATGAGTCCAAGCTCCTATTTCATACATGCTTTTTATATGATCTACTTCAGGTAAAATACCTTTTTCTTTAGCTAGCTTTTCGTATTCGAAGACTTGAGATTCTAAAAAACCATAATCAGTTTCTTTAAGATGTTTTATATAATAAACTCTAGACTTTTCTTCTTCTAAGAACTGAGCTTTTATAACAGAAAAACCAGCAAGTATATCAGAATAAATAGGTCTGTACACCTGCTGGTTTTTCGCTAAGCCCTTCACTTTTACATTGTACGGAGTATAAGATTAATGGAAAAACTTAGTTAGTTCTATATTTTCTCTCTAGCCGACTCTTTTTTATTTTTCACCTGCTTTGGTTTTGATGTTGTTTTTTCTTCTTTTATTTTCGGAAGTTCGCTCTTCGAATCCTCCTCTACTACTTCAGCAACCACCTCTTTCACCTCTAAGGCTTCTTCTTCAATTTCCTCTTCAGGCTCTTTCACAGACTCTTCCGTAGGCTCTTTCTCAGACTCTTCCGTAGACTCTTCCGTAGACTCTTCCGTAGACTCTTCCGTAGACTCTTCCGTAGACTCTTCCTCAGACTCTTCTTCTTCGTTTAGAGCTTTGTCGATATTAGCGAACTCTTCTTCCGTGTTTGCTTGTCCATTGTACCAATAACTAATGAAGTAAGCGAACTTTCTCATAGCTTCAATAATATGAAGGTCGCCATCGTCCTCTTTAACGTCGTAGTTTTCTAATTTTTCGTCATAACCCCCTTCGCCAAAGAAAGCGGACAAAGCTTCTCCCTTGTCGTCGGTTATATTAGCTAAATGCAAAACCCACCACATAATAGTTTTATTCCGAGCTCTATTCTCTGCGGTTTGATCAAAGATATTCGACTGAGCGCTTTCGAATTCTTGGATTTGTGTTCTAGCTTCATTCATCTTCTGCAAGATGGAAGTTAGTTCTTCTTTTTTCTTTTTTTCTGAAGCTTTTTCTAAATTCAACTGAGCTCTTTGCAGTTCGTTTTCTAGCTCAAATAACTCCAAATACAATTGAGCATATTTTTCTTTATCTGGTTCTGATAGTACGCCACCATCATTATCGTACCTTTTCGAAAGTTGAGCTTTCGTCAAGAGTCCAGATTTAATGCCTTGAGACATGGTTACGCCGTAAAAGAGCTCGCCCTCATCGAATAGCTTTCTAGTAGGCTTTCTTATACCGAAGAAAACAGGCTCTTCTTTAGTAATCACCTTAGTAACCGTAACTTCTTTCCCTTTACTATCCTTAGACGAGCTTGACTCTTCAACGTCCACTTCTCTTGTTACGGAGAATCTATACAACCATTTGTTCGTTTTTTTGTTACTCATTATTCTTATCCCTTTTTAGACTAACTTCTAATTGATCCATGTGCTTATCGAAGTCTCTAATGCCTTCATTTCCTATATCTAAGGTCTTTTTTCTAATATAATTATATTTCTTTTCGTTGAAGTAATCAAGAGATTCTACTACTTCTTTTGGAAAATTATCCTTAAGTTTTCCTATCATAAAATCATGATCCACCTTAAGATTTTCTATAATTTCTAGATGATGCTTATAGAGACTAATCATATTACGTTGCATTTGAAACTTAACGTAATCTTTTAATTTATCGTTTCCGATTGGAACGTCAGAATTAGACATTGTAAACCTTTTCCCTTATCTGAAGATACACAATAAATAACTTTTTTGGGAACAAAAAAAACCCCCTTGAATTAACAAGGGGGAAGAATAGTTACTTTTTCTTACTTTTAGGAAGCCGCTCCGACTCGCATGGTGGAGCGAGAAGAAGCACCACCAATTGAACTACCGAAGGTAATATTTGCAGTAGCATTGTCTCCGATTGAGGAGTCAAATGAAACGCTGTCAACGGAAGCGTTGACTAAGGCGAACTTTTGACCACCAATGGTAACTGAGACATTGTACTCGTCATAACCTACATCCGAACCAGTTGAAGCTCTTTGTTGGATACTGTTAATATCAGAAAGCTCAACGGCCAGTTTTCCACTTACAGCCAAACCTTCAACTGCAAGGGAGGCGGTAGCGGGATAAGATGGAACACGAGCGTAAGCTAGTGCGTTACCCAACTGGTTCAATGGTTCTACGCCCAATTCGAACGAGAAGGTCGCAGACTGAGCATGTGTCTTAAAGAGGTCAAACGCTGAATTAGACAAATCGATAACAACATCCTGTTGTAAGGGAAAGTTTACACTCGTAGAAGGAGCATCTACTTCGCTAGTAGCTTTGTACTGTAAATCCAATCCTTCGAAACTCAAAGTCTGAGTAGGAATAGCTCCTACGCTCGCTTCAGTTGAGAATGAAGTCAAATAGCCACTCTGAATGAGGATATCTGAAGCGGTTCCTTTCGCGTAATCCTTTTCATCCGTTTTAAGAGCTACTCTCAATGGGAACGTTTGACCTGTAATAGCTCCTGAAAGTAGACCATTGGTCCCTCCAAGTTGCTCGACCGTAAGGCCGCTAACATAATAACTAACTTCCATATTTGAAGTGGGAGCTTCGAGAATCACGCGGTCCAAAGCGCCAAGCTGGCCAAATTGGTTAATGTCTTCTCTAGCTAAATCCAAACCATAGCTAACGCTCTGAACACCGTTAAGGGTGTTTCCGTTAACAGAAACGGCTTGACTCTGGTAAATAATTCTATTTCTTGCCATAGTAGTAAATCTCCGTACTTGTTATATATTACATTTTTAATCAGTAAAAGAGAACTTTTTTTGTTAATTTTACCGTTTTTTATTCTCTTGGTTTTCTAACGTCAAATAGACGAAAATCAGCAAACGCAGAGTATACGTCTGACCTATTTTCGCTATAAGTATCTACACCTAAATTCTGTGAAATTTCAACAGAATCTATCCAAGGGCCATCTCCTGTAGCTATTCCAGTATAATTAAACGCTTTTCCAGTATAAGCCCCTAAAGAGTTAAAAGGGAGCTCATCTTGGACAAAGGGCACTGACGTCCTGCTCAAGTCCCTCAAAATACTACAGACAGCATCTAAAGAAAAAGAAGAATCGCTCAGAATTACGCATCTTAAGTCCATTATTGTATTATCCCAACCACCATAGGAATGGGGTTCATTATTACTTGAGGCGCTTTTTATGAAAATAGCAGGAAAAGTCTTTACTTCGGGGTCTAAAGCTTTGGCTGTTTCAATAATTTTTGGATTTGTATGATGTTTAGTCTCAAATAGTATTTCTGCTTCAGTGTCGTTACTTAAGTAAATGTTATAGTCTTTTACTGCGAAGTTCCCACTTAATCTATTTTCTCCCGTAACCTCCTGTGTAAAATATAGATGACCTTTATTATGACTTATGGAATGAAATCCGCTTGTTCCTAAATGAATTGGGTCTCCATCTAAATACGCCCCAGTCATAATATATGGTGAATTAGTAATAGATTCATCCATGACAAATTGTCTAAATGGGGAACCGTATCCATAAATCGAAGAGTATTCTTTTCTGGTGGAATTAAAGAAGCTTGCGTAATTTGTAAAAGCTTTACCCTTTGTGCAGACTTTATTATCTAGATAAAGCATGAAGCTAGCCATTACGTTGTTTTCGTGTTGTGCTATCATTTAGATATCCTAATAAAAAAGTTCTTTAAAATTTGCGTGATATAACCGCCGTATAAAGGTTTAAACTGAACTGACCTTATCTTTTTCTTTGTTTGTAGACCTTTTGTCGATCTGCTCAGTGCGTAATTTTTATACATATAATGACTAAACCCCGATATTCCCCTTTCTATTCCATAAACCCAACTTTTACCCCCCTCAAAAGGCATTTTCGATACAGCTCTTACTTGGTCTTCTGAGGGCACTGAGACTGTAAAGTATGTAGTTACTTTACTACGAGTAACTTGAGTCCTCGTTCTTTTCATTACCTTAGTTAACGCCAGTAAGTTTTTAACTAATCCAGTGGGATTTGATCCGTATCTAAATCCTATAAATGTATATAAGTTACCATATCCACCAGCAAGTGTTCGGCTCGTATTAGCAGAGTTTGGCCCATCTTGTATTTCTTTTGTTACTGGGTGGTCTTGAAACTCTTTAAGCATTAACTTCTTAGAGTCGTTTACTTTTCTGTTTATTTCATTAGATACTTGACTCTTATAAGTATCGCTCTCAGAAACCAACTTAGCTACGTACTTGCGATCTAAGCGTCTGGCCATTAGTTAGCGTCCTCCAATAAATATAAAAAATATTTTTTAGTCAAGAAATCTGCTTGCTGTTCTCTTCCTACGACATTGTAATCATTGTCGTCTATAACTAACCTTTCGTTCTTTCCACTGTTTATGAAATCCCTTGCGTCTTCTTCAACCTTTATTCTTATTTGATTATCTTTTAGGTAAAAACCTGCATCATAATATTCGTCACCGTCGCTGTTTTTACCCTTCCTTGATATTATGCCCGAGTATATACCTGAAACTGGTTGGTATGTTACACTCGCGGTAGAAGAAGAATCATCCTCGTAACCATATAAAAAATCTAAATTTAAATCAGAAACTACTTTAACTGGCTCTTTCCAAATTACTATAGGCTTTGCAAAAGTATCAAACACATCACCAAAAGCTCCAGTGATGCTTGCTTTTTCTGTATCTGACAGTAAGCTCGCCATTCTTTTATTCTAAGCTGTTCTGTTGTATCCTTCTGTACCATGAGGATTATAGTTGCCTTCGACTCTATCATCTCCAGTTACTTGCCTTGGCTCAGAAGCGTTTGTTTTGAAAGCGTGTATCATGAAGCTCAACTCTTCTGTTGATTGTTTTCTTATCGTGGTAAGATGTCTAATAATTTCAGTTTTATTGATTTTTCTTACCCTTTGTCCATCGGAAGCTACTTCTATTACAGCGTCTGTTGATGCTGCTCCAAGATTGGTTCTTATTTGCTGATCATAATAATGCACATGATACATTTTCTTTAAGACGCCAGCTTCATCAGCGTCCATTTCTGTTTCTACTCCGTCTACATCTCTTACCAATTCTAAAGTAGAGGATTTTATGGAAAAATCTCTATTAATGGAATTATTTAAATTTCCAATATTAGTCCTTAACCAAAAAGCAATAGCTGGAATAGATATAGTGCTAGGACTACCCAATTCCCTAAAAATCTCATCAGAAATGTCTACAACCTTCATATCAGTACTTATTACACTTATTTGGATTTATTTTGTTTTATTTTTTTCTATACTGACCATCTACTACGTAAACGTTTTTCTCACAATACACGTTGAATGTTGGAGCAACTGTCCCTACGTACACCGTATTTGTCGATTCCTGGACATACTCCTTGCCTCCTTCATAATCTCTAGCTTTAATCATTTCACCATTTATCAAAATAGGATGGTCGTCAGATATATATAACTCATCTTCTATTATGTAATATCCATCTCTCGGGTGATCTTTCATTAATTGGTTTACTTCTGTAAACCCATAAGGACTTTCAATTAAATCCCCAAGCTTTAAATCTATAACTTTAGCCAAAGAGCCGTCAATAAGCTTAACTAGCATATCTGGTAACAAGCAAAGTTCTTCTCCCTCTCCCATGTCTTCGCATAAAGCCAATGCGGAGTTGCACTCAGCGCAATCGCCATATGCGTCCGAAGTATAATTAACCGCGCTTCCAGTAGCATTAAGAGCAGTTACTTGAGCGCAATAACTACTTCCGTCACCAATAACATCATTGACTGAAGGTCCTAGGCCCGCGCCCCCCGCGCCACCACCGTCTTCCCATATTTCAGTAGAGCCTAAACTACAAGAGCATCCGTCGTTCTCATCAAAAACAATAATTCTAACTGTAAGTTTGGTGGTTGTTCCTCCTCCTCCTCCTGAAGCAGGTTTTTTACCCGCACCAAAACCTAGAACTTGATATCCAAATGAACTTGGTCCTGCCATATGTTACGCCTCATGTACATCATCTACTGTATAGAATAATTTGACT
>Ga0208766_1000841_pt1 | contig 16802 bp, 14 predicted proteins | sample ETN01SmetaG_3_FD_185792 | JGI IMG/M metagenome (GOLD analysis project Ga0208766, IMG submission 185792) | Marine microbial and viral communities from oxygen minimum zone, Eastern Pacific Ocean - ETNP2014F12-01SV263 (SPAdes) (version 2) | ecosystem: Environmental > Aquatic > Marine > Oceanic ... | reverse complement strand
ATGTTCTTACCTTTCATCTAAATCAAATAATTTAGAAATATTTTTGATAAATTCTTCATCAGAATTTTCACCAGCTTCTTTGATTTTCTTGCTTGGCCGATGCAGTATCTTTTTAATTAAGCTTACAGTGCTTTGCTCAATAATATCATCCACGCTAACACCCTTTTTCATTTGTTTTTCACTTTGTATTAGGACTTCCTTTCTAAGAGATTCAGCGTATTCTCTTAATTTTATAATAGTTGTTTCTGCTTTTTCCCCTTTAATTTTGTTTAAGAAGTTAGTTGTTTCCTCTATTAAAATCTCATTTGCTTGGATTGCCGCTATCTTTCTGTTATTTGTTCCTTCAAGTACCACTTTTTCTAAGTCATCTATTGTATAAAGATAAATATCTTCAATTTCCTGTATATTTGGATCTAGATCTCTGGGTACAGCCATATCAACTGCAAATATAGGTTTTCTTTTTCTCTTTAACGAAGCTTCTGTAATCTGATTTTTTCTTAAAATAAAATTTTCACTAGAAGTTGAACTGAAAATCATGTCTGTAATTTCAAGCACTCCTTTCAAATTAGATAATTCAATTGCATATCCATTATATTTTTTTGCCAGTTCCTGGGCCTTATCAAAACTTCTATTTGCTATAAATAATTTATCGATATTCTTATTAGAAAGATGTTTGGCAACTAATTCTATTGATGTCCCAGCTCCGATCAAAAGGGCGGTTTGATTCTCTAATTTTGAAAAAAATTGGTTTGCAAGAGTTACCGCAGCGTAGGAAACTGAGACTGGACCCTTGCCAATCTTTGTATTTGTACGAATTTTTTTGGCTACATAAAACACATGATTAAAAAGCTGTGTAAAATATTTTTTTATTGTTCCTTGTGTTTGAGCAAATCGAAAAGCTTCTTTTAGTTGTCCAAGGATCTGCGGCTCACCAAGAATCATTGAATCTAATCCACAGGCAACTCTGCTTAAGTGAAGCAGAGCGCTATCTTTTTCTAATGTAAATAAGAGCTCTTCAGTATGTTCGTCAATTTGTTTAAATTCTGTTAACCAAGTTATTGCATGATTAAGGCCGATTCTATTAGTAGATAAGTAAAATTCAGTTCGATTGCAAGTTGACAGGATAACTGCCTCTTTTACTGTATCTATTGCAGTTAATTCTTGCAGTGCATATTTAATCTGATCATCCGTAAATATTAGTTGCTCCCTATAATGGAGTGATGCGGTATGATGATTTAGACCAAGGATTTTTAAAGTCATTATAATTTATTCATATAGTGGTTTTCACGTATGATAAATCAACTGTAAATATAGTGCTTAGCTTGCAAGTATTTTTATGTAACATAGAGTATATAAATTAAAACATGGTCAGAGTTAAAAAAATAATAAAATCAATGACTTTTAATAGATTTAATGTCGGTCTATTTAGTTTGATGTTATCCATAGGATTGATAGCAAGTGAATTAAATGATGAGACACAAGCGCATCTGAGAGAAGTTGAAATAGCGCTTGAGAATTTAGATTACAAGATGGTTATCCAGAAATATATTGACGCAACAAAAGCTAGTAATGATTTGGAGATTATAAAACAAGCTGCTTGGTTATCTGAGAAATATAAGTTCAATAAAGAAGCATTGTCATTGGGGCATCATTGGGTTGAATTAGATAAGAAGAATAATGCCGCTTTATTATTCTTAATTAATAGGCAAATTGACTCCGATCTAATTTTGGCAGCAAAAAGAAATCTAAAAGATTTACTTCTTATGCATGAAGGATCTTCAGATGAGGTGCTATTGGGAGTTTTACCGCTCTTATCTGATCGAAATAAAGATGGACTACAGAAGCTTATTTATTATTTTACCAAGATATATAATAAATCAAGTTACGTTAGGTATGCGTACTCATCAGTATTACTTAAGAATAGTGATATTACTCAAGCAATCAAGGAAGTTAGAATCGCAATGGATTTGAATCCTGGCTGGGAAAAACCTAAACTACTTTTTGCGCGCACCCTTCTATTGTCAGGACAGAATCAGGAAGCCATCGAGTACATCGCTAGAATTATTGGAGATCAATTGAATCCAAGCTCTGAAGCACGCTTAGAGCTTGCATTAGCATACATGTCATCTGAGCGACTTGAGGATGCGTTAGGTCAAGTGAGTCAGATTTTATTGGAAACTCGCTCTAATGAAGCACTGAGGTTAATGGCAATAATTAATTTTCGTTTAGGTCATTATGATTCAGCTTGGTTTGATTTGAATGAGTTGCATGCGAAAGACTTATACCGAATGGATGCGATGTTTTATATGGCTAGGATCTCTGAAGTTAGGTCTAATTTCAACGAAGCTCTTTCTTATTACTCGAGTGTAACCTCTGGAGTGAATGCCGTTTATTCTCAAAAAAGAGTTGTTACGCTGTTAGTATCAATGAATAAAATAGATGAAGCTAAGAATCATTTAAGAGAATTTGGACAAAAATACCCTAAATATATGAATGAAATGTTGCTTGCTGAGGCAAATCTAAATCAAGAATTGGGAGAAAATCAGCAAGCCTTATATTTGTTTGATAAATTAATTTCTTATTATCCGGAAAATCAGTTCTATTACCTAAGGCAAGCCGGTTTATTGTTAGATTTAGAGAGAATCTCTGAGGCATTGTCATTGTATTCAAGCTCAGCTAAAAGATTCCCTAAGAATGCAACTGTTTTAAATGCTTATGGTTATACCCTGACTAACTACTCCAAAGATTATAAGAAGGCATCAAGACTAATTAAAAGAGCCATTAAATTAGAACCGAATAATCCAGCAATAATGGATAGTTTTGGTTGGGTTCTTTATAGATTGGGGAAATATGAAAATGCATTGGATGCTTTGCTTAGAGCTTATGAGTTGTTTAAAGATCCGGAAATTGCGGCTCATATTATTGAGGTTCTCTGGAGAGTTGATCGCAATGATGAGGCGAAAGAATTTCTAACTGAAGCTGAGTCGTTATTTTCAGATAGTGTATACATAGAAAATATTCGTGATAATTTATTAAACTAATCAAAGTATTCAAGGTCGATTGATGAAGAAAGCTGTCCTCTATTTTTTGTGTGTAACTCTTTCTTTTGGTTGCACGAGTAATAAGAAAATCATTCAAACTAAAGTACCAAGTGACTCTTATGATCAGTTGGGAATTTTCTCCTGGCTTGCGGATGGAAGATTCGCATTAAATCATAAAGAAGAATCATTCAACGCTAAATTTAAATGGATACAAAGAGACCAATTGTATGAATTAACAGTGACTGGTCCTTTAGGTATGAATCCACTTATTATCAAAGGTAATGATTATGGGATTCAAGCAATCGATGGAAACAATACAGAGCAATTGGATTCTTTTGAGATAATCACACAAGAACTACCAATTCAATTTCTTAAATACTGGATTATGGGCTATCCAAGTCCAGAATCTGTTTCTGAGAATGTAATTGTGAGTCCGAGTTATACTGAATTTACTCAGTTTGATTGGAATATTAAAATAAATGAATATCAACAAAACAATACTATTAATATCCCAAAAAGGATTTATATTAACAATTCTAAAACAAATGTGAGAATCATCATAGATAAATGGCAATTACTGAATTGAATATATTAATGATGGTTTGACACATGTGAAAACGAACTTCACAATTAACTACTTTTATAACGAGAGAGATATTGCAGATGGGGTGTAGCCAAGTGGTAAGGCAACGGGTTTTGATCCCGTCATTCGCAGGTTCGATCCCTGCCACCCCAGCCATTTTAAGTAAATTCGTTTATAATGTTGAAAAAATATATATGAATAACAACAAAAGATACTAAGGAGCATAGCTTTGGACTCTGCATCAATGGCGATAATATCAGGAAATGCCCATCCTAAATTAGCGCAGGATATTGCAAAAGTTCTGCATTTACCTTTAACAAAAGCCCAAGTTGACCGTTTTAGTGATGGCGAATTCAATGTTGAGATTCTAGAAAACATTCGTGGCCGTGAAGCATTTTTAATTCAATCCACAAGCCCTCCATCAGCTGAAAATTTGATGGAATTATTAGTCATGGCAGATGCATGTCGAAGAGCTTCGGCCGTTCAGATAACTGCAGTTATTCCATATTTTGGGTTTGCGCGTCAAGATCGAAGACCAAGATCATCAAGAGTACCTATCACGGCAAAATTGGTAGCTAAGTTAATAGCATCGGCAGGTATTGATAGAGTTTTGACGGTAGATTTGCATGCAGAGCAAATTCAAGGTTTTTTTGATATAGCTGTGGATAATGTCTATGCCTCTCCAATCTTACTTGGCGATGCTTGGAAGAAGAAACACGCAAACATGGTCGTTGTTTCACCTGATGTTGGAGGCGTTGTTAGAGGACGTGCATTAGCGAAAAGATTGGATAACGCGGATTTAGTAATTATTGATAAACGTCGTTCCAAAGCAAATAAATCAGAGGTCATGAATATAATTGGTGATGTGGAAGAAAAAAATTGCATTATGATTGATGACATGGTGGATACTGCGGGAACCTTGTGTCATGCAGCTGATAAGCTGAAAGACTCTGGAGCGTCGTCAGTGCATGCATATATAACTCACCCAGTTCTTTCTGGGCCAGCTGTACAGAGAATTTCAGATTCAGCGATTGATGAAATTGTAGTAACCGATACCATACCTTTAAATGAAGAAGCAAAGGCTTGTGGTAAAATAAGACAGTTATCGATAGCTGAATTATTAGCAGAAACTATGCGCCGGATAAGCGAGGAAGAATCTGTAAGTTCATTGTTTCTTGAATAAGAAATCCTGTTTTTTTTGAGTAATACCAATATAGAGTGTTTCCTCGACGGCGTCTTTAAGCTATTATGCCCCACTCAGTTTAATTTGGTCGCGAATTAAACTGATAGAATTTTTATATTAATCATATATTTATGGAGATTAAAAATGAGTAATGAGTTTAATCTTATTGCGGAAATGCGTGAAGACGAGGGGAAAGGAGCGAGCCGCCGCCTACGTCGACAAGGAAAAGTTCCCGCAATCATATACGGAGCTGGGCGCGAACCCAGGTCTTTGATGTTTGACCACAATAAAGTACTCAGAGAATTAGAAAATGAGTCTTTTTATTCCAGTATTTTAAATATCAAAGTTGGCAATAAAAGTCGCGCAGCCATTGTGAAGGATATTCAAAGGCATCCTTCAAAAAAACGAATCTTGCACATAGACCTTCAACGTATTGTGGAGGACGAAAAGATTCGCATGCAAATACCCATTCACTTTTTGGGTGAAGAGGATGCAGTAGGCGTTAAGTTGGAAGGAGGCATGGTTTCGCGTTTGATGACGGAACTGGAGGTTGAATGTTTTCCTAAAGATTTACCTGAGTTTTTTGAAGTTGATATTTCTGGGCTTGAGATGGATCAAATGTTACACGTATCGGATATTAAGTTACCCGAAGGTGTGGAGATATCGGATGCCATCAAAGAGCAAGATCAAGTAATAGTTTCAATTCATGAAGTTAAAGAGATAATTGAAGAAGAAATTATCGATGAAGAGGTTGAAGGCGAAGGCGAAACTGGAGCTGAAGGCGAAGACCAATCTAAACCTGAAGATCAATCTGATAAAGATACCTCCAAAGACGACAACCCTGACCAAGAAAAGAGTGAGTAAACATTTCTCATAACAAGCTATTCTCCTTGTGAATTTGGTTATTTACGCATGAACAAAAATCTTTCAGTTATCGCAGGTATTGGAAATCCAGGCGAGCGTTATAAGCGAACATTGCATAATGTTGGTTTTTGGTTTGTGGATGAGATTGTTGCTGCAAATAATTTACAGTTTTCTTATGAGAAGAAATTTGATGCAGAGGTCTGCCAAGTCAACATATCAGAAAATGATATTTGGCTGATAAAGCCACAAAACTATATGAATATGAGTGGTGGCCCGATCAGAACATTCCTTAATTATTATCAAATTCCGACCAGTAGCATGTTAGTTGTACACGATGAAATTGATTTGCCATCAAATATGGTTAAGTTGAAAGTTGATGGTGGTCATGGTGGGCACAACGGTCTGAGAGACATAATTCAACATTGTGGTAACGGTTTTATGCGAATTCGTCTTGGTGTAGGGCACCCTGGAGAAAAGCATGAAGTTATAAATTATGTTTTGAGAAATGCCTCAAATGAACTCAGAAAAGCAATAATTAAGAACATTCAGGACTCAATAGCAATACTCCCAGTCATTATTGAAGATAATATAGAGAAAGCGATGAAGATTTTACATACCTCAAGAGATGATTGAGAGTAAAAGTTAATGACAATAAAATGTGGCATAGTCGGTCTACCAAACGTTGGGAAATCAACTCTTTTCAATGCTTTAACTGCAGCCGAAATTCCAGCTGAGAATTATCCATTTTGTACTATTGAACCCAATATTGGCATTGTTCAGGTGCCTGATCAACGCTTGCATTTATTATCAGAGATAGTAAACCCAGAAAAGATCTTACCAACAACAATGGAGTTTGTTGATATTGCTGGCTTGGTAAGTGGAGCCTCCAAGGGAGAAGGTCTTGGCAATCAATTTCTAGCTAATATTAGAGAAACGAATGCTATTGCACATGTAGTGAGATGCTTTGAAGATAAAGATGTCGTGCATGTTACAGGTAAAGTAGATCCGATCGATGATGTAATGACAATAAATATTGAATTGTCGCTAGCTGATATGGAAACAATTGAAAAACAATTATATAAAGCGGAGCGCAATGCAAAGACTAATGAGAAATCAGCAATTTTAAAGAGAGAGACTTTAAAGAAAGTGAAAGCACATCTTGATAAAGGTGCCCCAGTAAGAACTCTTTCACTGGATCAAAATGAACATAAATTTGTAAAAGAGCTTCAATTACTATCGGCTAAACCTGTTATGTATATCGCCAATACAGACGAGCAATCTATTTCAGATAATGAATATATTAATACGCTTAAAGAGATAGCAAAAGAAGATGGATCTGAAGTAGTTGAAGTGTGTGCGTCACTTGAAGCAGAAATTGCCCAATTAGATGAACAGGATAAAGAAGATTTTTTATCTGATTTGGGTTTCTCTGAACCCGGTTTAAATAGAGTCATTAGGTGTGGTTATGCTTTATTGGAGTTGCAAACCTTTTTTACAGCTGGACCAAAAGAAGTGCGTGCATGGACAACGAAGATTAATGCTGTAGCGCCAAGAGCTGCAGCGGAAATCCATACAGATTTTGAAAGAGGCTTTATTCGTGCTGAGGTAATTGCTTACGAGGATTTTATTGCTAAAAGAGGTGAGCAAGGAGCTAAAGAGGCGGGTTTATTAAGATTGGAAGGAAAGGATTATATTGTTCAGGAAGGAGATGTGATGCATTTTAGATTTAATGTGTGATGCATTAATTTTTCTCTAATTAAGCCTTTCTTGACAGAAGATTAGCTTCAACGGACAATTCTCTTTGAAATTCATCAATAAGGATTAATGGTGATGTAGCTCAGGCGGTTAGAGCGACGCACTCATAACGCGTAGGTCGGTGGTTCAAGTCCACCCATCACCACCAATTAATTGTTTTTATAAGAGATCTCTAATTTTATATAACATTACACCGAGAGATAATAAGGGCTTTTGGAATAGATGGGTTCCTGGTACGGCGAATGGTCGAATATTGTTAAATAAATCAAATCGTTCCATTGTTCCGGAAATTGCCTCTGTCATTAGTTTTCCAGCTAAGTGAGTCATATTAACCCCATGCCCTGAATAGCCTTGACTATAGAAAATATTAGAGGTTAATTTCCCAAGTTGAGGAACATGGTTAATTGTTACGGCAATTTTACCGGTCCACGCATAATCAATTTTTACATTATTTAAGTATGGGTAAATGCGTAACATTTTCTTGCGAAGCTCACCTTTTATATGAGTTTTATCACTTCCATGATAATTAAGTCTGGTGCCAAATAATAATCGCTTATCACCAGTTAAGCGGAAATATTCGAGTATGTAATTGGGATCACAAATAGCCAGATCTTGAGGATTGATTTTTTGGATAATGTTATCTGATAGTGGTTCTGTGGCAATTACAAAACTATTCACAGGGATGATAAAATTTTGCATTTTCTTATCAAATTGATGATATGCGTTACCAGCTAACAACAAAGCATTTGCAGTAACACTGCCTTGTGCAGTATGAATTTTAGGGTTGCTTGTTTTGTCTATTTTGATTACTGGAGATTGCTCATAGATTAACACACCTAATGATTCTGCTGCTTTTGCTTCGCCAATACATAGATTTAGGGGATGGACATGACCATTTCCTTTATTTAAAAGGCTTCCGCAATATACATCGGTACCAATTATTTCTTGTGTTTGTTCTTTGGATAATAAATCTGTTTTATAGGGATAATTTTTCCTTAACAATTCATCGGAGTGTTTTTTTAGAGAGTTGATGTGCCGTTTTTTTATGGCGACATCCAGATAACCCCATTTAAGATCGCAATCTATAGTGTATTTTTTTACTCGATCGCGAATAATTTGGTTTCCTTCCCAACGCATATCCCAAATCATATTCGCAGTGTGATGGTCGTATTTTTCTAGCATGACATCTTCACCAGAGAATCCACCAATAATTTGCCCGCCATTTCGCCCGGTCGCTCCCCAGCCAATCTTATTTGCTTCAATAATAGTTACCTTGTATCCGCGTTCGGCAAGCTCCAAACCTGCCGATACTCCACTAAATCCGCCGCCTACAATACAAACATCAGATGTTATATCGCCTTGCAGTGGAGGGAAGTTGGTAGGTGATTTAATGCTTGCCGCATAATAGGAATTAGTATGATCCAATGGACTCATTATCTATTTCCATCGAAGACATGATTTAATAGTTCTCTAACAATGGCTCTCATCTCTCTAGCATCATGCTGATCATTTTTTTTGTATCCAGTCCATACGGCTACTAAATCTCGTGTTGGGTTAATCAAAAGGCCTTGTCCTGCCCAGCCACCCTTGAAAAAATCATCATTTTCATACACCGCATCCCATTGATATACATTGTGTTTTAGGTCGGTAGGGGCACGAAAAGCCGATGAAGAGACTGTTTTTGAATAAAGATTTTGCATCAGTTTGGGGTTGCCTTCATTGAGAATCAGATCAATATGGCTGTCAGAAATAATCTTCTTATTGCTTACAGTTTGGTAGCTTGGCGTAAATAACAATCCAAATCTGATCATATCTCTCATTTTAGCGAGAAAACCACCATGCGTAATGGCAATACCGTATCTGGGAGCAATATAAGAAGCATCCGATTCTGCTCCAATGTGATACCAGACCTCTTTGCTTAAAGCGTCTTGGAAAGGCATGTTTGTTATTTCTTCAACCAACCAACTCAAAACAAAAGTATTTAAACCAGAGTAAGAAAATATTTCACCCTGTTTGGTATTTCTCTTTATTTTTGTTTTTATTGTAAAATCATAGGGGCTGTCTTCTGCGGCATCAGTTCTAAATCCATCACCAATGGACATTGAATAAAGATAGTAACAGGACTCGAATGTTTCATAATTGTCAGAGCAATCAAGGCCGGATGCCATATCTAGAATATTTCTAATTTTAATGCCCGCATAACTGGAGTCACTTAATTCTTTTATATAAAAGTCTATCGGTTGGTTGACATCCACTTGGCCACGTTCTTCCAATATACGTAATACCGTTGCTGGCAGTATTTTTGAGACTGACCAGTATATCGGTTTTTCATGTTGTTGCATTCTGGGGTATTGCTCAAAAACAATCTTTCCTTTGTGCGCGATTACCACACCCATAACAGTAGATTTATCGTTATGAATGAAAGTTTCAAAGGTCATACGTCCATAAGGTGTATCGATTTCAGTATTGTTGATTTCAGTCATTAAATCTTTTTCAAGAGGGCTGACCGATCCATTTCTATAGACATTAACCGTAGGGAAGATTTGATGAAGATTTTTATTATTCCAGGCCATGTCTTCACCGCTTCTTGTCCACCAAATATCATTTTTTGGTAGTTTTTTTAATTGTTCTTGTATTTTTGTAACGGAAGATGAAGATGTGAATTCTTTAGGAGTGTCTCCTATCACTGTTGTGCTTTGTGATACTTGGTCGCAAGAGATGGTTAATAGTGATAAAGAAATTATTAGCAGTTTATATTTTTTGTTGATCATATTGATGAGCCTAATTACATAGTTTTTTCTTTCTTATCAAGATATATTTGACTGTAAAATTACTAAATAAATTATAGTATCAGGTTTGTTATTGCAAAAGTCTTTATCGCAATATGGAGATTCGAAAAAAAGAATAAAAAGATGGCCACCTCCAAGCACAAAAATAAATTTAAAATTGTATTTACGCCTTCAGGAAAAAGAGGATTTTTCGAAGAAGGTGTAAAAGTGTTGGATGCAGCCAGGAACCTAGGAGTCGACATCGATTCCGTATGTGGCGGAAGAGCAATTTGTGGGCGCTGTCAAATTTCAGTTTCAGAAGGTGAATTTGCTAAACATAATATACGCTCAAGTCAGGATTCTGTATCTCAAGCTTCTGAAGCGGAAATTAAATATAACGAAAGAAAAGGACTCAATTCTGAGCGGAGATTAAGCTGCCAATCCAAGATCCAATCTGATGTTGTGATAGATGTTCCGGCTTCTTCACAAGTTCATCAACAAGTGATTAGAAAGGATAATGAAGCACATGATATCGATATTAATCCAGTGGTTAAAGCATATTACGTGAGCATTGACCAAAAAGTTAATGATAAGTCTCTCAACAAGAAATACAAAGCACATAATATCGATGTTGGTATATCAGTTGAAACTTTTACTGTGAATGTCGAAGAACCGGATATGCACAAAGGCACAGGCGATCTATCTAGATTGATGCTGGCACTTAAAGACCAATGGAAACTGGATGGATTAAGTTGCTCTTTAGAAGTCCTGCAAACACTGCAAGCAACGTTACGTGAAGGCAGATGGAAAGTGACTGTTGCCATTCGAAATAATCAAGAAATTATATCAATACATCCTGGCTTTAAAGATAATTTTTATGGAATTGCGGTTGATGTGGGCTCAACAACCATAGCCGCCCATTTATGCGAGTTGACCTCAGGTAAAGTTATAGGAAGTTCCGGTTTAATGAATCCGCAAATTCGGTTTGGTGAAGATTTAATGAGTCGAGTTTCTTATATCATGATGAACGATGGTGGCGAGAACGATTTAACCAGAGTTGTGAGGGAGTCAATCAATGAGATTATCTTAACAATTACCGAGGAAAAGAATATCAATGCAACAGATATTGTCGAAATGACTTTGGTTGGTAATCCGATTATGCATCATTTAGTACTTGGAATTAATCCAATTGAATTGGGGGCAGCTCCTTTTGCTTTAGCGACTGATTTCAGCACACATGTAAAGGCAAATAAACTTAATATTAATATTAATCCGGGCGGTTATATTTATGTATTACCATGTGTGGCAGGGCATGTGGGGGCGGATGCCGCAGCGGTAATTCAGGCTGAAGAACCATACAACAAAGATGAAATATCATTGATTGTTGATGTTGGAACAAATGCTGAAATTATCTTAGGAAACAAGCAAAGATTGTTGGCAGCATCCAGTCCAACAGGACCGGCATTTGAAGGTGCTCAGATTAGCTCTGGCCAACGTGCAGCCCCTGGTGCGATTGAGCGAGCCAGAATTGATTCTGAAACGCTTGAGCCTAAATTTAAAATTATAGGTTGTGATTATTGGTCAAATGAAGAGGAATTTGAGGAACATGTTCCAGCTGGGGGAATTACTGGAATTTGTGGATCTGGAATAATTGAGATTGTTGCAGAGATGTATTTAAGTGGTGTGATTAATCAGGATGGCAAGATAGAAGAGAATACTGCTGAGCGCTCCAAACGAATCGCCAAGGATGGCAGAACCCATTCATATATATTGCACCAAGGCGAACAAGATATAAAAATTACTCAAAATGATGTAAGAGCTATCCAGTTAGCAAAAGCTGCTTTATATGCAGGTGTTAAGCTACTTATGAAGCATTTTGATACAAAAAAGGTGGATCGTATCCGTCTCGCAGGAGCATTTGGCTCTCATATAGACGTGAAATATGCAATGGTGTTAGGTCTGATCCCAGATTGTGATTTAAGTGAAGTATCTTCTGCAGGCAATGCAGCCGGTACTGGAGCGAAAATCAGCTTGCTTGATAAAGAAAGTAGAAAGAATTTGGAGACACAGGTGCGTAAGATAGAGAAAATTGAAACCGCAGTAGAGCCTTCTTTCCAAGAAGAATTTGTGGCTGCAATGGCAATTCCTCATCAATCAGATGATTTTGTCAATCTCGCCAGAGTAATTAAATTGCCAATTCAATCAAAGCAGTCAAGTGGCACTAAAAAAAGAAAAAGAAGAGTAAAAAGAGTAAAATAACGCTTTTGTGATAGGTAGATTATTTGGTGTGGTTAAAATTTAAGCATTATAGATACGTGCAGAGGTATTAATATGGAAATTAGATTAGATGAACAGGTTGCAATAGTTACAGGTGCTGGAAGAGGGCTTGGAAGATCTCATGCACTTGCTCTTGCAGACAAAGGAGCAAAAGTCATTGTAAATGATTTGGCTGGTGACGGTGAAGTATCAAAAAATGCTGAGTCAGTTGCTAATGAGATTAAAGGTAATGGAGGAGAAGCTATTGCTAATGGTTCGAATGTTGCAGATTTTGATCAAGTACAATCAATGGTGGCTGAAGCGATGGAGACCTGGGGCCGTGTAGATATACTGGTTAATAACGCCGGTATATTACGAGATAAAACATTCATGAAGATGTCTCTTGAGGACATGCGATTAGTTATAGACGTGCATTTAATGGGATCAATGCATTGCACAAAAGCTGTGTGGGAAATAATGCGTGAACAAAATTATGGCAGAATTGTATTAACTTCTTCCAGTTCCGGTCTTTTTGGTAACTTCGGTCAGACTAATTATGGAGCGGCCAAAATGGCTATGTTAGGCATCATGAATACCCTGCATTTAGAAGGCATGAAGTACAATATCAAAGTGAATTGTTTGGCGCCGGCTGCAGGCACAGCGATGACAGAAGGTTTGTTTCCTGAACCTGTGTTTAAATTATTGTCACCAGAGTCTGTCAGTCCAGGAGTTGTTTTTTTGTGCAGTCAAGAAGCACCAAGTAGAAAGGTACTGGCCGCAGGTGGCGGGAGTTTTGCTGTATTTAAAGGTTTTGAGACTGAAGGGGTTAATTTATTGCCAAATGTGTCAGCTGAAGATGTAGCAAAGAACTGGCAAGCCATATGTGATAATGAAGGAATGGAGGAGCCTCAAAGCGGTTCCAAGCAAACCGAAAAGTTTGCAATTCAAGGTGCAAAGAAATTAGGTATAGATTTAAGTTAAAATTAAAAAAAGTAATTGAATACAATAACGAGGAAAAATTATGCGTGAGGCGGTGATTGTTTCAACTGCACGAACACCAATTGGGCGTGCCTATCGAGGTGTCTTTAATAACACTGACGCACCAACAATGGGTGGACATGTTATTAAGCATGCTGTTTCAAGAGCAGGGGTAAATTCGAGTGAAGTTGAAGATGTCATTATGGGATGTGGCATGGGTCAGGGCACACAAAGCCCAAATATTGCTCGACTCTGCGCTTTATCTGGTGATCTTCCGGTTACTACTGCAGGAATGACCGTGGACAGACAGTGTTCGTCAGGAATGATGGCGATAGCCACTGCGTCTAAGTCCATTATGGCGGGTGAGCATGATGTCATGGTAGCAGGTGGCATTGAATCAATCAGCTTGGTTCAGAATGAGCATGCAAATATGCATAGAACAGTGGATAAAAATCTTGTGGCCAAACACGAACATATATATATGCTGATGTTGGATACTGCAGAAGTGGTAGCCAATCGTTACGAAATTAGCAGAGAAGATCAAGATACCTATGCTTTACAAAGTCAGCAAAGAACCGCGATAGCACAAGAGACTGGGAAGTATGACGATGAAATTGTTCCCCTTAAATCAAATATGGGTGTTATGGATCGCGAAACAGGAAAGGTAAGCTTTAAGGATGTAAAACTCGAGAAAGATGAAGGTAATCGCCCTACGACAAATCTTGAAGGATTATCGACTTTAAAAACCGTTAGAGAGAACGGATCAATTACAGCCGGTAATGCAAGCCAGCTGTCCGATGGTGCTTCTGCTTCTGTGGTTATGGATGCAGATATTGCAAAAAAACATCAAATTGAACCGTTGGGTTATTATCGTGCAACGGCTGTTGTTGGTTGCAGTCCAGATGAAATGGGAATTGGTCCGGTTTTTGCGGTACCAGAATTATTAAAGAAAACCGGATTAAAAATGGATGATATTGATCTTTGGGAGCTAAATGAAGCGTTTGCGGTACAAGTGGTGTATTGCAGGGATCGTTTGGGCATACCTAACGAAAAATTAAATGTAAACGGTGGCGCTATTTCTATCGGTCACCCTTATGGTATGTCTGGGGCAAGAATGGTTGGTCATGCTTTACTCGAAGGAAAGCGTCGTGATGCTAAATATGTAGTTTGTACAATGTGTATTGGTGGTGGACAAGGTGCAGCTTCTCTCTTTGAGGTTGCCTAGATAGGATTAACTCATAAATAAAAATGGAAAGATAATGCGAGCATTAATTTGTAAAAAATACGGCTCACCAAGTGAACTGTGTTTAGAATCAACGGAAGATCCATCTCCAGAGAAAGGGCAGATATTGGTTGAGGTAAAAGCTGCCGGTATTAATTTTCCAGATGTGTTGGCGATTGCTGGAAAATACCAAGTTAAAACTGAGCCACCTTTTGTTCCAGGTAACGAGGCAGCAGGGATTGTTGAGGCAGTCGGTGAGGGAGTGAGTAGATTTAAATCCGGAGATCATGTGATAGTCGCAAGTAACGGAGGTGCATTTGCAGAGAAGTGTGTTGCTGAAGAAAATAAAAGCATTGCTATGCTTCCAAGTCTAGATTTTGCGCAGGGCGCAGGGTTTATGGTGACATACGGCACCAGTTATCACGCCCTTACACAATCGGCAAAAGTAAAAGAAGGTGAAGTGTTATTGGTATTGGGAGCAGCAGGAGGAGTGGGCATCACTGCTGTTGAGATTGGGAAAGCCAAAGGCGCTAAAGTTATAGCTGCAGCCAGTAGTGACGACAAGTTATCTTTTGCAAAAGCTGCTGGAGCAGATGAGTTAATTAATTATTCAAAAGTTTCTCTTAAAGATACCGTTAAAGAAGTAACTAACGGAAAAGGAGCAGATGTGGTTTATGATCCGGTAGGCGGAGATTTGTCGGATGCCGCATTAAGAGCTACTGCTTGGCATGGCCGTTATTTGGTTATCGGTTTTGCGTGTGGAGACATACCTAAATTTTCAGCAAATATATTGTTGCTTAAAGAGGCAAGTGCAATAGGAGTATGGTGGGGGACATGGGCTGCCAAGAATCCTTCTTTACACGTTCAAAACATCAAAGAAATTGCTGAGTTAATTGCGTTGGGAAAACTCAATCCAAAAATCACTGAGCAATACCCGATTGAGCAATACAAACAAGCATTTAAAGTAATAACGGAACGACGCGCAAAAGGAAAAGTTGTGCTAACCATGAGTTAGATGCTAATTGTAGTGCCACCATCCATTACCAAGCTGGCTCCAGTTGTATAAGCAGCACCCTCAGAAACCAAATACAATACACCGGCAACCATGTCTTTGGTTTTTCCAGCACGTGCAGCGGGTATTCTGGATAATAGTTTTTGAACAGCTGGATTATCAATCAATGCTTGCGCAAATTGCGTTTCAATAATCCCAGGTAAGATCGCATTTACCCTAATCCCTTGGTGGCCGTATTCATTTGCAAAAGATTCGGTAAGGCTGACAAGGCCAGCTTTTGTCATAGCATAGACAGCTTGACCTTTAGCTGGTTTTAAAGCGGCAATTGAAGCTACGTTAACTATCGAACCTCCCCCCGATTCAATCATCAAAGGAAGGGCAGCACTCATCATAAAATAAGGACCACGAAGGTTTACTTCTAGGGTTTTATTAAAAGCTTCTGGAGAAATGTCTCCCGCAGGCCCATAGTAAGGATTGGTTGCGGCATTATTTATAAGTATGTCCAGTTGACCGTAGTTTTGGCGAACTGTTTGAATGAGAGATTCAATTTCCTCGAGCTTTCCAGAGTGACACGCTATCGCCGTAGCTTTTTGTTGGTTATTGTTAATACTTTCAGCAATAATTTGTAGGCTTTCTTTTTTACGGCTCGTTAGAATTACATGGGCGCCGCAATCAGCTAATCCTCTTGCAATTGCTTCACCAATACCTCGAGAAGCACCTGTCACAATTGCTATCTTATTGTTTAAGTCAATTTGAAGCATGGAGTTATCCAATCTGTAATTATGTTATTTTCTTATGTTAACATTAATGATCTATCAGAATCTCTAAGTTAAACAAAAAAGGATATTATTTATGAAGTTGGTGATTCCTGTTGAAAATTTAAATGATTACATAGGCAAAGAAATAGGTCATTCCGATTGGTTCTTGGTCGATCAAGAACGAATCAATCAATTTGCGGATGTTACGATTGACCATCAATTCATCCATATTGATGAAGAAAAATCCAAAAAAGGACCATTCGGATCAACTATAGCTCATGGGTTCTTAACACTTTCGTTGCTTACGCACCTAACTGACACTTGCCGTTTGATTCCTGAGGGGACGGTCATGGGCATTAATTATGGCTTTGATAAAGTCCGT
>Ga0208766_1000839_pt1 | contig 16808 bp, 15 predicted proteins | sample ETN01SmetaG_3_FD_185792 | JGI IMG/M metagenome (GOLD analysis project Ga0208766, IMG submission 185792) | Marine microbial and viral communities from oxygen minimum zone, Eastern Pacific Ocean - ETNP2014F12-01SV263 (SPAdes) (version 2) | ecosystem: Environmental > Aquatic > Marine > Oceanic ... | reverse complement strand
AAGAGAACACGCAATAGCTAGGTCTCTATCTCTTTCTACTAAGAAAAAAGAAATATACTGCTTAGCAACAAATTATAATCCAGGAATAGCTGATATCTGCAGCAATATTGTTATGGAAAATATTAACGATCCAGACAAAGTAAAAACCTATGCAAAAATGCGTAAAATCGATTTCGCAATAATTGGCCCTGAAAACCCACTAGCTAATGGAATTGCTGATTCACTATCAGATATAGGTATAGGATCAATTGGGCCTAAAAAAAATTTGGCACAAGTGGAAACATCTAAATCATTTACCAGGGAGCTTTTAAGAGAGTACAAAATACCTGGATGTCCAAAATTCAAAACATTCTCAAATATGAATGGTGTTAAAGAATTTTTAGAAGATCTTGGTGAAAACTATGTCGTTAAATATGATGGCCTAGCAGGTGGGAAAGGAGTTAAGGTCGCTGGTGACCATCTCCATTCTCATGATGAAGCTATTTCACACTGTGAAGAATTAATAGAAAAGGGTGGCATATTTGTCATTGAGAGAAAACTAATAGGTGAGGAGTTTTCTTTAATGAGTTTTTGCGATGGGTCCAGCTTAAGCCACATGCCAGCGGTGCAAGATCATAAAAGAGCCTATGAAGAAGATAAAGGGCCAAATACTGGTGGAATGGGAACCTACTCTGATTCTGATCATAGTCTTCCCTTTTTAGAAAATAGTCACATTCGATCTGCACAAAAAATAAATGAAAAAACAGCCAGCGCTCTGAAAGATAAATTTGGGGAGGGATATAAAGGGATTTTATATGGTGGTTTTATTGCAACAGCGGCTGGTGTGCAGCTGATTGAGTACAATGCTCGCTTTGGTGATCCTGAGGCAATGAATGTTTTATCAATCTTAGAAACAGACCTGATTGATATTTGTATCGCAATATTAGATGAAGAACTAGATAAGATAGATATAAACTTCCATAATATAGCCACTGTTTGTAAGTATGCTGTTCCGGATGGATACCCAGATAACCCAGTTAAAAATAAGCAGATTGATATCTCCGATGTTGATGATCAAAAAAAACTCTTTCACGCATCTGTAGAATTAAAAGATAAAAGTCTCATTCAAATAGGTAGTCGTGCAGTTGCTTTTGTGGGCACAGGAGAATCAATATGGGAAGCTGAAAAAATAGCTGAAAAGGAAATATCAAAAGTGAAGGGGCCTTTATTTCACCGTAAGGATATTGGAACCACAGACCTAATACAAAAAAAGATCAACCATATGGTCTCCCTGAAATGATAAAACTTGGTGTCCTTGGTTCAACAAATGGAACTGATCTGCAGGCCATTCTTGATTCAATAAAAAATAAGACAATCGACGCATCTGTAAACATTGTTGTTTCTAATCAAGAGCACGCTTTTATACTTGAAAGAGCAAAAACACATGGAGTTAACGCTTGCTTTGTTTCTCATAACAATAAAACACGTGAAGAGTTTGATAGAGAGATAACAAGCCTACTAGAGGAGCATAGTGTAGATCTCATTCTTCTTATCGGTTTTATGCGAATACTTTCTCAAGAGTTTTGTCATCACTGGCAGGATAAAATATTAAACGTGCACCCCTCCCTCCTACCGAAGTATGCTGGAGGTATGGATACAAACGTTCACAAAGAGGTACTATTAAATGGAGATATTGAAACCGGATGTACAATCCATTTTGTCACAGAAGATGTAGATGGTGGGCCAATACTAATACAAAAATCATGTGCCGTAGAAGAGAGTGACACCGTAGAAACACTAAAGAAAAAGGTCCAAGAACTAGAAGGGCAGGCCTTTGTAGAAGCCATTAACCTTGTAAACAATAAATTATATGTTAGATAACCCAACACTAAACAAAAATAATATTAAAATACAAAGAGCGCTTATTTCCGTATTTGATAAAACAGGTTTACCTGAGCTAGGCAAAGCACTTGATAATCTAGGAATAGAAATACTATCAACAGGTGGAAGCGCAAAAACACTTAGAGACCATGGGGTTACAGTGACCGATGTAAGCGATTACACAAAATTCCCTGAGATAATGGACGGAAGAGTAAAGACCATCAACCCACTTATTGAAGGAGGGATTCTTGGCCTTAGAGATAAACACAAAAAAGACGCAGAAGACAATAGTATAAAATGGATAGACCTTGTTGTCTGTAATTTATATCCATTTTCAGATACAATAGGCCGTGAAGATTGTGATAAAGCGCTTGCACTAGAAAATATAGATATTGGCGGTCCAACTATGATTAGAAGCGCTGCAAAAAATACTGGCTGGGTGAGTGTGGTTGTAGACCCAAATGATTATGGTCTTGTTATTGACGAGTTAAATAATAATAATGAGGTTTCCTATAAAACCCGATCGAACCTTTCATCAAAAGCATTTGGACACACAGCCCAGTACGATACCATTATTCATAACTATCTTAAGGATCATCAGCTATCCAGTGACTTTAGCCTGACCTACAAAAAACATTCTGAAATGCGATACGGGGAAAACCCACACCAGTCAGCGGCGGCTTTTCAAATACCCGGAGATGACTCAAATAATATTTTAAATGCAACAATACACCAAGGGAAAAAACTATCTTACAATAATATTATGGACGCAGACGCTGCCCTTGCATGTCTTAAAGAGTTTAGCTCCACTGCGTGCGTTGTAGTGAAACACGCAAACCCATGCGGTGTAGCAACAGGTGAAAAGATTGTTGATGTATACAAAAGAGCATTTAACGCAGATAGTCTTTCCGCCTTTGGAGGTATTATTGCAATGAACAAACAGTGTGATAGTATCGTTGCAGATGAAATCTCAAAAGTATTTGTTGAGATTGTTTTGGCGCCCGCTTTCACGAAAAAAGCCCTAAATATTTTTTCAAAAAAGAAAAACCTTAGAGTTCTTGAGGTAGGTGACATCACTCCAAGAGAGAAATTAATAGAGGTCAGAAATGTTGTCGGCGGTATCATTGTACAAGAGACTGACACCAGCATCATTACAAAAGAAAATCTAAAAACGGTTACGCAGCTTAAACCAACTAAAACAGAGTTAGAGACAATGCTATTTGGTTGGAAAGTTTTAAAACATATTAAGTCCAATGGAATATTAATCGTAAAGGACAATACAACATTAGGTGTTGGAGCAGGTCAAGTAAGCCGAGTAGACTCCGTTGATATTGCGATGAAAAAATCTGGAGAAACAATTCATGATTCTATTTTATGCTCAGATGCTTTTTTCCCTTTTAGAGATAGTATAGATAAGATTGCTGGCAGTGGTATAAAAGCAGTGTTGCAACCCGGTGGATCTGTACGTGATGGTGAGGTTATCTCTGCCTGTAATGAACATGGAATTTCTATGGTATTTACAGGTCAAAGGTGTTTTAAACATTGATTGTTATGAACCTAAAACAGACCGTACTTTCCAATAATATTTAAGTTATGAGTGATACAAAAAATATAAAAGTTGGTAAAGAGGTAGTTCAAATAGAAGCCCAAGCTGTTTTGGCTATTGCTGACCGAATAGATAAACAGTTCGATAGTGCTGTTTGTTCTATTTTAGACTGCAAGGGTAGGTTGATTGTCTTAGGGGTTGGTAAGTCTGGATTAATATCACAAAAAATTGCATCTACTATGGCCTCTACAGGAACCCCTGCTCACTTTGTGCACCCCGGCGATGCCTTTCATGGTGATTTAGGAATGATAACAAAAAACGATGTCGTACTTATGATAAGCAATAGCGGAGAAACGCATGAGCTAATTCAGATCATACCATCAATAAGAAAAAAGAATGTCCCCATTATAGGTATGGTAGGAAAAGAAAACTCAACTCTATATAACGGTGTTGATTTTATTCTTGATACTTCTGTTGAAAAGGAAGCCTGTACACTTGACCTTGCACCAACCGCTAGCACAACAGCAACGCTAGCAATGGGTGATGCTCTAGCGGTAGCGCTATTAGAAAGCAGGGGCTTTAATGCTCAAGATTTTGCAGAATTACATCCTGGGGGATCACTCGGTAAAAAACTTTTACTTACGCTTGATCAGTTAATACACACTGGGGAGAATATTCCCTTTGTCAATGAAGATACATGCTTGAAAGATGCTCTGTTAATAATATCCGAAAAGGGGCTGGGTGTTACAGGTGTTTTAAATGGTAATAACAAACTAGTTGGTATTATAACAGATGGAGATATTCGAAGAGGCCTAGAAAAAGACGGTAATAATGTTTTTGATTTAAAGGCAAAAGATCTAATGTCGAAAAATCCAAAAACAATTCCAAGTGACACTCTTGCTTTAGTGGCACTAGAGCTTATGGAAAAACATAATATCACAAGTCTGTTTGTATATTCATCATCCGATTTAGTTAAGCCAGATGGTATTGTTCATATACACGATATACTAAAAACCGGGGTTCAATAATTGCAAATTATTATAACAGTATTATAATTTTAAAATCTTAATCATATCTTTTTTTTTATAATTGATAAATAAAGACACACTTAGCACCGTCACTAAGACAATTGGGGTTTTTTCTGCTCTTTACCTTTTCCTAGTTGGAATAGCCGGGATGTCATCTGCAATAAAGCACATGGGGGCTGAATTTGCCGAGACAGTTCTTACAACTACCAGTGACCCTTTCATTGCTCTTTTTATTGGAATCTTTTCCACGGTATTGTTTCAGAGCTCTTCAACTACCACCTCTCTTATTGTTGGAATGGTAAGTAGTGGAAGCTTAACAATTGCCAGCTCAATACCAATGATCATGGGAGCAAATATTGGTACCACTGTAACAAACACAATTGTTTCTATTGGACACATAAATAAAGGGACAGAATTTAAACGAGCATTTGCCGCATCTACAGTGCACGACTTTTTTAATATCCTAGCTGTTATTATTGTCTTCCCTATTGAAATGATATTCCACCCACTTCAAAGAATTTCTGAGTGGTTTGCTCTTCAACTTTTTGGGAAAATAGAAAACATTGAAGTGCTTCAGGCAAAAAGCCCTATTAAGGTTGCTGTAAAAGCTGGTGCTAAGTTTATTCAGAAATTCACATTTGATAATGACATTATATATTTATCTCTTAGCGTATTTATCACCTTTTTAATGCTCTATAGCATCGTAAAACTTTTAAAGAGTCTCGTTCTAAAAAAGATAGAGGGGTTTTTTGATCAATACATATTTAAAACGCCAATAATAGCAATGATATTTGGGGTGCTGATTACTATTATGGTCCAAAGCTCTTCAATTACCACCTCCTTGGTTGTGCCTCTTGCTGGCGCTGGCGTTCTAACCTTGAGACAGATATTCCCCTTTACTCTTGGTGCAAATATTGGAACGACAGTGACCGCCCTACTAGCTGCAATCACCGGAACTGTATCGGCTTTGGTTGCCGCATTTAGTCACCTTTTGTTTAATATATTTGGAATTCTTATTATATATGGGGTGCCATTTTTAAGGAACATCCCTCTTTTATTTGCTGAAAATATTTCTGAGGTAGCAGTATCTAAAAAATACATACCTCTTATTTATTTATTTGTTATTTTTATTTTAATCCCTTTGTGTATTATTTACTTTGGAAGATGATAATACCTACTAAGACTTGGAGTATTTATGTCTGTATTTAAAGACCTTGTTAGTATTTGGAAATCGGAAGATAGCCTGTCGCAGGCTTGGGCAGCATCTAATGATATGTTGGGCTATTCACATGAAATGTTTATAGACTCTATTGACGCCCTCAGGTCAGGTGAAAAAAACAAGGTAATTAAAAGTATTAAACAGCGAGATGAAAAAATTAATCAATACCAGAGGGACATACGTAAAAAGGTCGTCACATATTATTCAATATCAAAAGACGTTAGAAATATCGATTCAGGTTTGGTGTTAATAAATATGGTTGTTGATATAGAGCGTGTTGGTGACTACACAAAAAATATTTTAGATCTCGCAAAGCACTACCCTAAAAAATTGGTCTCAGAAAAAATATCAAATGATCTTAGAATAATTGAAAAAGCAGTTGTTGAACGATTTGGCAATACCGTAAAAGCCGTGCAAGAAATGGATGAATCTATAGCTGAAGAGCTTATTAAATCATATCGCAGTGATCTTGGAAAGCTATCTGATAATTTGGTCGCTTCTTCGATATCTGGTAGCTATACGATTGGAGAAGAGCATAAGGCATCGTCAATGGTGTTGTATGCTAGATACTTAAAACGAGTCGGAGCACACCTGAAAAACATAACGTCTGTGGTTGTTAATCCTTTTGAATCAATCGGGTATAAAGAATAATTCTTTTTTACATGTTGAGAAGTATCACATATATAGTTTTTATCTGTTTATCCTATCCTGTTTTTCTACAAGCTGTAAACCTGAATTGGTCTGCAGAGACAAGATTGAAAATCGAAAACCACCACAATGATACTATTTCAACATCAGCCACGGCATCATACTTTAGAGGAAGAATAAATTTTGATTTAAAGTCTGACATTTATAAGGTGTATTTCCAATTGCAAGACTCCAGATTACTAGGCCATCAAAATAACCTCGCTGGTCAGTCTGGATTAGGTGATACATACCCAACATTCCACCAGTTCTATGGTCAAGTTAGTGGGCTATTGAATGGAAAAAATAAACTAAAGTTTGGTAGGTTTGAGATGCCCCTAGGAAAGCAGAGAATATTTGGCCGAAGCGGTTGGAACAATTATGGAAGAAGTTTTGAAGGAATAACAAATACCAGAAAGACTAGGCGTGGTGATATTTTGTTGTTTCATTTGATCAACACTGAGCTTTATCCAATGAATGACCAGTTTGATTATATAGTTGACGGGTTATATGGTACAACCACACCTGGCATTTTTACTGGTACCAGAAAACAATCTATAGATAGCGATGATGACGGTCCGATAAGAAAACCAATAAAGTTAGACTATTATATATTCAATGAAAATATTGTGGTTAGCGCTGGAGAGAATACAAAAAGAAGACAAACACTGGGGCTTAGGGCTACTAAAAAGTTCAGCAGATTTAATATAGAAGGTGAATTTGCATATCAAACCGGAAAATATTATTCCGATAAAATAGAGGCATCACTATTTTCATTAAACCTTGAGGTCCCCACTGGTTTTATCCCACTTACAGAATCGATGTCGTTTACAAAAGAATATATTTCGGGGGATGAATATGAATTAGGTGAAAGTGATGGAGTCTTAAGTGGTTTCGCAAAACCATTTGGCTCGGGACATTCTTTCCACGGGTACTATGATAATCCTTTACATAAAAAATTTGCAAATAATTCTCATGCTGGATTAGATGAGTGGTATATAAAAACAAAACATCAGATTTTCCCAAAAATAGATCTCGTTATTAAATATCACAGTTTTAAAGATGCAATTAACTTAAACACCTATGGAAACGAGTTAGATTTTGTTCTAACAAAACAACTTCCATTTGGTGGGAAAATAATCCAGGGGTATTCAATATACTTCCCGGATAATGGTAAAAAACTTGAAGCTGGATATTTTATGTTACTTTTCAATATATAGATAGAATTCTAATATTGTCTTTTCAATAAAATATTGCTAACCTAATTATCATTAAAATGAAATCAAATTTGAATAAAATTAATATTAAAAATCTCGCAAGTAGTCTGCTACATTTTTTGATATCCTTTATGGTTCTTACAGGCAGCCTCCATCTATATGAGCATAGTCATGCTAAAGAAGATGGTTATACTATTTGTACGCCCGCATGTGATACAGATACACATCACTCTATAAATGATCATTGTGAAACATGTTTAAAAAACAGATATCAGCATAAAATATTTTATCATGCCGACTTTTATAATTATAAAAATGATAAACCAATCTCAAAAAATATTGACATTTTCATTTTCAAAAAATATGTCATTTATTTCTATTCTCATTCGAGACCTCCCCCCACACAAATAGCCTAATAAAAAATCTAAACTAGTCTGCATGATATTGCAGCTAGACAATTATATAATTTCTATTTAAAGGAGATAAATATGTATAATTATGTCAACTATGGCATACGTGCTTTATTCTGTTTTGTGTTATTTTTTAATTTTGCTTGTGAGGAGGATGATCACGATGATCACGATCATGATGATGAGCATACCGATGCAGATGGTTTTGTTCTTGAGAGCGATACTGGAGCAGAGGTTTACAGAGAGTTTGAGGGTGAAAGCACCGGATCAATCACTCTCGGAGTTGGAGACACTCTTGAACTTTCTGTTCATTTCTTAGATCATGATGGTGAAGAAATTGAGCACGAGGAAGAAGAGGAAGAAGAACATGAAGATGAGATATCAGTTTCAGGATACGATTCAAATATTGCTATCGTTGCATCAGAAGAACATGAAGAAGAGGAAGATCATGATCATGAAGAAGAACATGGGATGGCAATTCACGTAATTGGTGTTGGATCTGGCTCAACCAGTTTCAAGCTTGAGCTTATGCATGAAGAACATGCTGACTATACATCTACAAACAACATTCCAATCGTTGTTAATTAGAACCATAGTTATTATTCTCACCCTGGGTAAATTATTTTCCCGGGGTGAGACCATTGATGGTGCAGTATACAGTTTTGATAAAAAACTACCTTTACTAGAAGCTGATATATCAGTGAGTGGGGGCGACCTAGGTACAACCACAAATGAAAAAGGCCAATTTTCCATTGAACTAGATACAACAAAAAATTATTTACTGGTAGTTTCAATGATGGGCTATAAAGATACAACTATAAACGTGACTAATGATAATAATCGAACATTGGGAATTATTTATTTAAGGCCTGATATAATAGAATTAAAACAGGTGCATGTTGATTCTCATAAAGATATCTACCAAAGTAAAACACCCTCTTCAATATCAATTTCTGGGAACAAATTTCAAAAAAACATTAATGGTGATCTTGCTTCTACTCTAAATGGCGAATCGGGCTTAGCAATAAGATCATCTGGTAAAGCAACCCAGAGACCTATATTAAGAGGTTATTCTGGGGACAGGTTCTTAATCACAAAAGATGGCGTAGAAATTGGTGATTTATCTAATTCAACAGCAGATCACGCAGTTGGGATGGAAATATCTGCAGTGGAAAGCATTGAAATAATTAGGGGCCCCGAAACATTGATTTATGGATCTAATACTGTTGCTGGAGTAATAAACATTTCTTCATCATTAAAAAATCAACTAAATCTCGATAAACCTAAATATAATATTGTTCTTGGCCATGAGAATTCAAACCAATCAAGTTTTGGTGGGATGGACATAGTAATACCATTAAATAATTATCAGTTCAGCTCATCACTTATTAGAAGAGAGTCGGGAAACCAGTCTTCACCAATTGGAACTTTAGAGAACACAGCCTTAATAAAAAATGATTATACCCACAGTATAACAAAGTTTGGGAGATCTAGTGTCTCGACATTTATCATTGGAAATTTTTCAATGGAATATGGCATCCCAGGCAGCCCAGAAGGTCATATTTCAGGTGTAGACTTAACGATGAGTTCTAATAATCAAAAGTTTAAATATCATAGTGATATTAACCTTAGATCTTTCAAAGTATTTGATTTTGAGCAAGGTTATATAAAATACAACCATAAAGAATTTGTAAAAAATTCTCAATCACCATCCGTTGAGCTAAGTCAAAATATATTTTATTTCAATGCATTAGCCTCTAGTGAAAAATTAAAAATTGGAGCTTTGTTCCAAAGTAGACAATTCTTAGCAGGTGGTTTTTACTGGACACCAGATACATACGAAAGAAAATTAGCTGTATATGGAATTAATGAAATAAATATAAATGCTCTAGATATTCAATTTTCTGTTAGAGCTGAATATCGTACAATTAATCCAGAGACAAGTAATTCATTTTACTCTAATCTTAATCCACTTGAGGTAAAGAATCGTGAGTTTTTGCTACTGTCGGGCGGTCTATCCGTTTCGAAAAACTGGGATAATTTTGCTTTATATAATCATATTTTATACACCAGTCGTGCACCAAAAATTGAAGATCTATATTCAGATGGTCCTCACCTAGGAAGCTATTCATATGAAATTGGTGACCCAAATCTTAATCAAGAAAATACCATAGGCTTTGAAAACACAATATCTGTTTTTAATAATCAAAACAGTTTTAACCTTACAAGCTATTATAACTATAGCTCCAATTACCATATTAGTCAAAAAATGGGCGCAGGTTATACTCCTGGAGCTGATTGGATAGAGTGGGGTAGTGGCCCTTCGGGTTGGTTATATAAATATAGACTATATGGATTAAATACGTTGATTTATGGATTTGAACCAAGTTTTACATTGAAACTTGATTACTTTGATTTAAGAGGTAATGCCTCTTTTTGTAGAGGCCTAGATAACGAAAATAATAGATCGCTATCTTATATGCCTCCAGACAAAATTCGATTCCAAATAGAAAAAAGCATATCGTATTTTAAAAACACATTGGAAATGGTTTTTATGTCAGAACAGAACCAGATTGGAGAGTTTGAAACGCAAACCGATGGTTATCAATTATTAAACTATAGTTGCTCCTATACTATTGGAACAGAAGCCAGAACACATAAATTAATCATTCAATTAAATAATATTTTAGATCAGACCTACTACAATCATTTATCAAAAATAAAAATGATAATTCCAGAGCCCGGAATAAACCTTAACATTAATTATAGAATAAATTTTTAGTCATCAAACCCCTAACTTCATATTGATGGCAAAAGAGATTGAAAGAAAATTTATAATAAAACATATTCCTAAGAACCTATTAGGGGAAAAAATCAAACAGGGTTATTTACAATCAGAAAAAACAAGAACAGTTAGAATAAGAACTGTCGAGAGTAAAAAAAACAAAGCTTACATAACAATAAAAGGAGCTAGTAACAAAACCGGTCTAAGTAGATATGAGTTTGAAACCGAGATCCCTTTCAATGAGGCAGTCTACATGCTGAAACTTTGTGATACCCCATTAATAGAAAAAACCAGATATATATATAAAAATGATAATGTTATATGGGAAATAGATGAATTCCACGGTATGAACGAAGGGCTGTTTATTGCAGAAGTAGAACTTTCAAATGAAAATCAAAAAATTGAATTACCAGACTTTATAATTGAAGAAGTCACGGGCATCAATAAATACTACAATAGTAATCTACAAAAATCACCATTTACTTTATGGAAAGATAAATTCTCAAAGTAAAAGAAATGAAATAAACTGAATTAAAATAACCCCCGATATTCCTTGTAAGAGTGTTGTTACAGTATGACATCGAAGTGCTGTATTCGTGTCCATATTTGAAAATTGAGAAACCACCCAAAAATAACTGTCATTTAAATGAGAAACTGTCATTGCACCCGCACCAATTGAAAGTACAGCTAGCACTTTCCCCATTTCACCCGATAAACCCAAGGCCTCTAATAAAGGAGCAATCATTGCAGCCGTGGTTATAATTGAAACAGTAGACGAGCCCTGCGCTGTTTTCAAAAATGCAGCAATTATAAATGGTAGTAAAATTCCAATTTCATATCCTATTAATTCATGACTGATAGATTCACTTAAAGATGTGGCTCTTAGAATATTACCAAATGCACCACCAGCTCCAGTAATAAGTATTATAGTCCCGGCAGCTCTTAAGCCACTAGATGTCCAGTTAAATTGTTGTTCTAAAGAGTAATTTTTTGCAGAGATTGTGGCTATAAAAACACCAGATAGAATTGCAACAACTGGGTGACCAAAAAATGATATAAATCTTTCAAAAAAGACGTTTTCTAGATCTACAGAGGGGTGGTCAATTATAGATTTTAATGTTATTAGGATAATTGGTATAATAATAGGAAGTAAGGCCATCAATATATTTGGTGACTGTTCGTCATTGATATAAACTTCTTCTTCATATGTCTGTGGATTTATTGTGAACCTAGAACAATAATAAGTAGCCCAAAACCACCCAACTAGTGAAACAGGAATTGCCACGATAAAACCAAAAACTAAAACAAGTCCGACATCAGCTCCTATGATAGATGCAGCAGCCAACGGTCCTGGTGTTGGTGGAACAAAAACGTGTGTGGCATATAACCCCGCAGCTAGAGACGTACCGAGCACAGCAAGTGATATTCCTGTTTTTTTATTTATTGCATTATTTAATGTAGACAGAATAACATATCCAGAGTCACAAAACACAGGGATAGATACAATAAATCCCGTTAGGTTCATTGCCAAAGGAGACCTTTCATTTCCAGTGGCTTTCAAAAGGCTATCAGCAATCGACTTTGCTGCCCCTGTTTTTTCTAAAAAGGTTCCAATAATTGATCCACAGGCTATTACAATGCCAATGCTTTTCAAAGTGTTCCCGAAGCCCTCTGAAAGGGTTTTTAAAATCGCGCTAGTTTCTAGTCCGCTCGCTAAACCCATTGCAAGAGATGCAACAATAAGTGTTAAAAAAGGATGGATTTTATATTTAGCCGTAGCAAATATTATAAATGTAATTGTTAGTACAAGATAGAATAGTATAAGCATATTATTAGTTAGTTAGTTTTTTATTTATATTTTTTAACTCTGTTTTTGATCTCATCTGTACTCTTTTTTAGTGGCGTGTCTGACTCCATTTTTAGACTTGTTGCTGCTGCTGCCCATTTAATGGATTGCTCAGGATCTAATGATAGCCTTTTATAAACGTAGCTTGCACCACAGGTGTCTCCCCTTCCACTTCTGCCAATAATTTTATCAAGTATAAATGGTTCTTGATAGACCCTGTTTCCATCATAAACAAGGACTCCATCCTTGTGTGTAATAATAACCTCTTTAGGACCATAAGATTTTAATATTTTTGCTGCAGATACTAAGTCAGACTCACCAGTTAAAAACTCTGCCTCAACACCGTCTGCCTTTAAATAGTGTGTAAGCTCGAGAGCCTCCTTTTTTTCTCCCCAGGAACTATTAATTAGAACATGGTTTTTTTCCCGGGTCCTTATAAAACCTTGCAAATCTATTCCAATCAAAGAACCTTTCTTTTTTAAATCAATTAAAGTTTTGATTCTAAACTCATCTCTAACTGAAGCATTTACTAAAAATATTTCTGATTCAATATTTTCAAACTGATCTGATGTAAATGAACCCGCTGATTTTGACATAACAAGAGTTCTTTCATCAAAATTATCGGTTGGGTATATAAGTTCCATATGTGTTGAGCTCTCGGTATATGTCGGGAATGCATCAATGCCCACTTTAGTTAAGTTTTCAATTACATGTTGATCATTTTTTTTTAATCGGGTTATTGCGGCTGTTTTTGCACCCAGTGCAATAGCAGCATGGGCGCCATAGTTAAACCCCCCTCCATCAACATATTTTATTTCAGATGGTGTCACTATTTTATCTTTGGTGTAATTACCTATTAGGGTTATATCATAATGCATTTTCCATACTCCAATATTTATTTGTAATTATCAATATTATTTTAATCCATTATTATTTTTGGTAACCAAACCACAATATTAGGAAATATTACAATTAGAAATAGTGTAATTATATTTGCAACTAAAAAAGGGACGGCACCTTTAAATATTTTCCCGATACTCAAGCCTGTTATAATAGAGCAAACATTCAAACAGTTTCCAACAGGAGGCGTGCACGCTCCAACAGCTAAACCAATAACCAAAACAACCCCAAATAAAATTGGGGAGATTCCCATTTCAATAATGCTTGGTAAAAAAACAGGGGTGAACAATAGAATAGCTGGGCTGACATCAATAAATGTCCCAGCAATCAATATTATAATAATAAATAAAAATAACATTCCAGTCGGATTAAGACCAAAGCCAGATATCATTTCTGATAACCCGTCTGGTATTCTCTCATAGGCTAGTACCCATATAAAAATTTTAGAAAATGCAATGATGATCATAATTTTTGCGCTTGTTAACACTGAGCTTCTTAATGCCCTATAGATTCTTTTTTTTTCTAAGCTTTTGATTAGAAATACACCAATCATTAAAGCATAAAACACACCCAAAGCTGCAGATTCTGTTGCCGTGGCTATTCCAAGAATTACAGAACCAACAACAAAAAAAGGCATAAAAAGTATATAAGAATTTTGTGCCGTCATTTTTAAAATTATTTTTAAAGAAATCTCCCTATCTTCTCTTGGGTAAGAATTTTTATTAGACAGCCAAATTGTAATCAAAAGTTGTAGTGCCCCAACTAGTATTCCTGGAATAACACCCCCTAAAAACAATCTCCCAACAGACTCTTGTGCGGTGACGGCATATAAAACCATTGGGATACTCGGGGGAATAATCATGCCCATCGTAGATGATGCAACCGTAAGACCCGCCGCATAATCTTCTGGATACCCACGTTTTTTCATTTCTGGTATTAAAATAGAACCAATAGATGCTGTGTCTGAAACTGATGACCCGGATATTCCACCAAACAACATACTAGAAATAACATTAACAAGCCCTAGACCTCCTCTTATTTTCCCAACAAAAATTAGACAATAGTCAATTAGCCTTGACGTTATCTGACTTTCGTTCATCAGCTGCCCCATTAAGATAAACAGTGGCAATGCGATTAAGGTATATGAGTCCATACCTGCAAATAAAATTTGAGGGACTACCTGTAATAGTTCATTATTGAAGATGAGAAAATATAAGGCGGTTGATAGTCCAAGTGAGTACGCTATTGGTACGCCAATTGCTAAAAACAGAAATAAACTAACTAATAATATTACCATATCATGCTCATTCTATTTCAGAACTTGGTTTGTCGAGAACATCAATCAATATTTTTATGCAGTATAAGAAACAGAGTACACATCCCAGTGGAATACTAAAAATTGCAACTATGCGTGGAAGCCCTGTAGCCGGCATCAGATAGCCACCTGCTTTATTAATCCACTCTAAACAATATAAAAATAGAATTGTATGCAGTAAGGTAATAAAAATAATCTGCAATACTCTGATTGGCTTGTGAAAGCTGTTGGGCAACATACTAACAAAAACATCTATGCCTATGTGTTCATTCTTCCCGATCGATAATGCTGCACCTATTGAAGTTGTATAGATAAATAAGATGGTTACAATTTCATTTGCGCCAGTAATTGATTGGTTTAAAACATACCTTAAAAAAACTAGTAGCAGTGTTATAATAAAAATTAAAGATAAAAGCACCACTAGAATTTTTTCAATGTAATTAGTGATATCTTTAAAATTATGTTTTATAAAATTTAGTATTAGTTGTGTACCCGGTTTAGTATTTACTGATTATAGCCCCTAGCAATTTTTTGAGCTGTTTTTATTTCTTCTAATGTGAACATTCCTTTGTTTATAAAATAATCGTATACTGGTTTGACCGCATTCTGGAAAGGAACTAACGCATCACCAGAGATATAATTGATTTTTAAAAATTCAGATAATTGTTTGAGGTATTCTAATTCTTTTGATCTATACATTTGATCACTTTTGCTCATGGTCTCTTTTGCAACTCTGTCAAATATTAATTTTAGATCCGGGGTCAGTGTGTTATACCAATTAAGATTCACCATAAAAGGGTCTGGCCCTGTAGCATAGTTAGTTACAGTAAGATATTTAGAAACCTCATGCATTTTAAAATCCCAAATATTTGAAGGTGGATTATCTTGGCCATCAATAACTCCTGTTTGTAGTGCTTGATATATATCAATCGCTGCTAACTCTTGTGGGTTTGCTCCAAATGCTTTGGCTGTCTGAATAAACACCTCTTGCATAGGCACTCTCATTTTTAGACCTTTAAAATCCTTAGGATGTTTTATCGGTCTCTCATTATTGGTATGTGCACGAAACCCTTGGGATATCCCTGTCGCTGGAATATAAAACCCATTTTCTTTTGCCCCCTCATTTATAGTTTCCATAAAAGAGCTATTTACCAATCGCAAAGCTTGATCCCAGTTCCCAGTTAGAAATGGAAGCGTAAGTAAATTAAACTTAGGGTTTGCATCATTAAAAAATCCTCCACGAGTACTTTGTAACGCCCCAGTCGAAACTAGATCCATTAGCTCTCTCTCATTTCCTAATACGCCTCCAAAAAACAACTCTACCTTAATTTTTCCATTTGTTTCTTTTTCAAGTTTCTCTTTGAAGTATATCATAGATTGGCTTCGTATAGCGCTCTCTGGTTGTTCATTAGAATATTTAAATACATAACCACTATTCTTATCACTACATGAAATAAAAAACAGCAGTACAACTGTAAGAACAAATCGGATCTTATCGTAATGAGATTTATTTATCATATGAAACTCCATAGAAATTATTTTTAGGAGTATAGCCTTTTAAATGTTGAGACTGATTCCCTAAACCCATCTTCAAAATTTCCTTCACTTGGGCGAAAAACACTCTCTAATGACATTGCCCCATCATATCCGATCTCATTTAATCGGTCAGCTATTGTTTGTAAGTGTGGTGCCATTTGTCCTTCTCCCAGTGCGACACATTTAATCGTAGCTTGGTGGATGGCTACCTCTACATCTTTCATATGAACATGACCCAGATATCCACCCATCATTGAATCTAAAGCGTCTTCACTTGGATTTTCTCCACAATAAAGCGCATTTGCGGGATCCCAAAGAACCTTAAGGTGTTTTGTTTCCAAGTCGTCAATAAGTTTTCTGCCAAGATAGCACGATGTGATCATAGCATTGTTCCCGGTTTCTACAACCAGCATAATATCTGATTCTTTTGCTAATTGTACAACCGGGGTTAATAGCTCGACT
>Ga0208766_1000830_pt1 | contig 16897 bp, 17 predicted proteins | sample ETN01SmetaG_3_FD_185792 | JGI IMG/M metagenome (GOLD analysis project Ga0208766, IMG submission 185792) | Marine microbial and viral communities from oxygen minimum zone, Eastern Pacific Ocean - ETNP2014F12-01SV263 (SPAdes) (version 2) | ecosystem: Environmental > Aquatic > Marine > Oceanic ... | reverse complement strand
GCCTGCTTTGCGTCTTCTGGTGCTAAATTCATGAAAGTAGCCTTTGCTGCAGCCCGGGTTGTCTTGTCATCATGGAACATATACATCCAGAGAATTTCTCCCAGCAAATCATCCGGCACTCCACTACCTTTAGCCATAGACAGTCCCATCTGAATCAAAGCAGGATCATCGCTCTCCAGGAATTTCCGCAGGTTCTCGGGGGAGTTTTCGTTTTCGGTCATTCTTTGAGCCTTTCAATTAGTTCTGATTTGGTACCAGAAGTCGTTAATTTTTTTTCTCGTAGTAGCTTCTTTATCTCAACCAGTGTTAGAAAATTCGCACCTCCTGCTTCAACGATAGCTTCTATTCCTGGGATTCCAAATTTCCTAAGAGATTCAATAATTAGCTCCTGAGAATTAAAATCCAAAGAGTCATATGCTTGTTGTAATTTTTTTCTAAGTGGTTTTATAGCACGAATATCCCTAATTTTTCCTAGTGCCAGTGCCGCCATTTTCCAGTTTCGGTGGTTCGAATCTAGTAGTTTAATCAAAGGTTCTACGGCACGTTTATCTCTGATATTTCCGAGTGAAATTACAATAGTTTCTTCTACCTTGATAAAAGAGAGAGAATGATTATTGTGTAGCTTGAGAGCTTCGATTAATGGTTCTGCAACCACTGGTGCCACAAAGCTCGATAGACTATTACTTCTAGATAGTTCTCCTAGTTCTCCCAATGCTTCAGCTGCAGCTTGTATAGATAATTGCAAGTCGTATATATAAGGCGGTTCAGATTTTAGAATTTTTAGGTATGGATATAGGGCGACTACAGTATAATCTTTTGATTTGAATTCGTTAATTAATTCAGGAATAATTTTAGCCAAACCTGTTTTCTGGTTGAAATATGTACTCCCTTTTTTTTGTGAACGAACTGCTAGCGTCCGATAACTGGGCTTCCAGTTATTTTTTATTATTTCCTTCAAGTTTTCAGGGGCACAATTGTTGAAAACTGACTTTGCAGCAGCTCTAATAATCTTGTCATCATTCCACATATAGAATTTCAGGATTGTTGGTAACAATTCCTTCGGAACTCCACTTCCCTTCGCCAACGAGAGCCCCATCCGAACCATAGCAGGATCATCGCTCTCCAGGAATTTGCGCAAGTTCTCGGAAGAGGTGTCTTCGGTCATTTGGCTTCCTTCAGTCGTTTAATTAGATCCTCTTTTTTTCCAGAAACTGGCAAGCCTTTTTTCTTCAATATATGTTTTAATTCAGAATTTGCAAACGGTTCATTTGCGAGAAACTCGGAATTCGTTCCATTTACAACTAATGCAAATGTACCTTGCCAACCAATATTCTGAAGTGCCTCCTTGATGTTATGAAGTCCATAGTTTTGGCTACCTTTTATTTTTTCATAGGATGTGAAAACTTTGATGAGACAATCCACAGCGCGCACATCGCCAATCTTTCCGAGTGCCACAGAGGGATCAATGATGCTGGAACTGTAATGTCTATTACTGCGATGTGCACGTTTTAAATCTTTCAACTCGGCATCGAGTAATTGAATAAGTGGTTCCACGGCTCGTGCATCACCAATATCTCCCAGAGCTTCTATGGTGCATTTACGTACCTCTCTATCTTTATCTTCGAGAGTCTTGATAAGTGGTTCCACAGCACGTGTATCTCCAATCTTACCTAGAGCTTTTGCAGCATTCTGAGAGCGCCAGCCCTTATCATTAATTCCATCCCAGTACATTCTAAATCCATCTTCAAGAGCATTGATTAGCGGCTCTACAGCAGATTCTCCAAGTTTGGAGCAACCATCTAAATTACCATCATCTAGCAGGAGACTAATCCGATGTTTATCAGTCTCCGGTTTCCATCCTATTTTTTCCAGCTTCCAAGTGGCATTACGGCGGACATGTGCTGACTTGTGCTCTAGTAATTTGATGAGCTCCTCTTTCTTCACATCTTTATGAATATGATACCGGTCTAGCCTATCTATCCAATCTAAGATATACGATACGTTCTTCCTAACAATCTTTTTTTTTGGTGCCATTTGATTATTTTTTGGGAGGATTTCTTTGTGAAGGCGGCTACTCCGTGAACCAACCAAACCGTAACCAATCAATGTTTTAATAGCTGAAATAATAATTGGATGTCTAAATGCATTGATTTCATCATTTCCTGGATTTTTATTACTCCAATCAGCTAAGCTTACCCAAGTTTTAACCCAAGCTTTAGATGTTAATTTATGTCTTAAATCACTATAATCTTCAGGGAATAGCTCAGCAAAATCTTCCTTGACTTTCCAATCTTCATACCATTTACGGGGGATTTTAGTAAGGGACGAGGTCAAGGGATTTTGTTCAAAATGTTCTTCGAATTCTTCATGACCCAAAAAATAGATGAGTGGTTCTAAGATGATACAGGCTAATTCTTCCTGAGATTGGAAGGTTTCATAAAACAAAATAATTTTTTGAAAGTCATCCGTGAATTTAAACCAACTAGCTAGTATTCTCTTTGGGTAGTAGTCACCATATAATATATTTTCATAATTTTCATCAAAGTTGTATATATAGTTAAAACCACCATTGAAAGTATCACCGAAAAGTTTGTTCCTATACTGAGGTTTCCATACTTTTTTAAGTTTCTCTTTCACATCTAGAGGAGCGTGCTTGTTGAAAGCAGATTTTGCTGCAGCTCTAATAGTCTTGTCATCATCCCACATATAGAGTCTGAGGATTGCTGGCAATAGTTTCTCAGGCACCCCGCTACCCTTAGCCATAGATAGCCCCATCCTGACCAAAGCAAGATCATCACTTTCTAGGAACTTGCGCAGGTTCTCGGGGGGAGTTTTTTTGGTCATTCTACTTTTCATTAAGTCCTTTGACTGTATTAACGTTTCTCCACCAATCATTACTTCCTTTTTTATCAGAAATATATTTTACCCAGTTTCCATCTTTTACTCCATTTTCTTTCTTAATATATTTTTCACTTCCGATGTATATCCAGGCTTTTTCCAATTCTCCACTATATACTTCAATATCTCTCATTTCTCTATTGTAAGCAGAACTCCCGTGGTTTTCAGGATTATATCCCTCTAAATTGTCTATTATTTTAGTTATTTTCTCGTAATCTTCATCTTTGACATACATTAACATGCCATGAACATTGTTTCCTTCAGATTGGACGATCATAGGATAATGTCCCATATCGAATAATTGGTGATTTCTAATTAGTCCATTTTTTGTATCTACAATACTATCTTTCCAAAGGTAATAATTTGGCTGACCAGGAATTAAGGTTCCGTACACAAAGAATGGGAGTCTTTCCATAGTTATTTGATGTAATTTTACACAGTCTTCTTTCTAAAATTTAGATTAAATATTGCAGTAGTTGCTATGACCAGTATTGTTAATGGAGCACTCATGTGATTCAATTCCTTAATTTGTTCTACAATACCGTCATCTTCTGTTTTGTTTACAGAATTATTGTTCTCATTAGGTATGATTATTGGTTTTTCAGTATCTATTGTATTGATAATCCAGAACTCATCACCAATACTTCCATCACTATTTCTAATGAATTTGTAGTTTATACTTGTTTTAGTTGCTTCAAACATAGTATATCCGTATGAAATTTCTCTGTAGGCTGACCAAATAGGCTTCGGCTCTTCTAGACCGTCATAGATACTTCTACCTGCATTTCCAGCAACAATGTGGATTGTTGCACCTGGTTTGTAGTATGGTTCAGAAGCGCTTCCACTATTGTTTGAGTATACTTGTTCTTCGAATACAGGGTAAGTTCTTTCATAGTGATGATCATGTCCCCAAACTGCAAGATCTACTTGGTATTCATAGAGCAGACCTTCCATTGCTTCTCTAAATTCTATTTCACTACCATGACCATCTCCGTCACCATTTGAACTATACATTGGACGATGTGCAAATACTACAACCCAAGGGACGTTCTCTCTATTATTATTTGCATCTTCTAAATCATTTTTGAGCCAAGTATATTGTGAACTACCTGGTTCATAATCATGTTCGCTTGAAATTGAAACAAAGTGTATAAATTCAAATTCAAAGCTGTACCAGAAAGCATTTGTTCCAGGAGTATAGAATCTACTTTCATATGCATCAAAACCATAGGGTTCAGAATCTTCTTCATGATTTCCTGGAGCATACATATGTGGATATTTTGAGGTCAAGCCTTCTATTTGATTTTGATATTCGTCCCATACGCTTTGGTCTCCGATGCCATTTCCAGATCCTGCTCCGTTTGCATAAGAGATATCTCCCGCATGTATCACTAAATCGAATATCTCTTTTTCCATGTTACTTGTTGTTTCTTGAGCATTGCTTGATGTGCCATGATCAGCGATAGCTCCTATTGTTATCTTTTCAGGTTCTTCACTTAAGGTATTAAATGAGAAAACATCACTCCATTCATCTCCACCTCCAACACGATAGTAATATGTAGTATTTAGAGTCAATTCAGTTAATGTCACTGTATGTGTACATGTAGTCCATAGATACATATCACTGTTACCTGATTTAGTCTGGTTAAGATCACTCTCCCGAATTCCGTATTGTACATTATTTTCAGAAGAACAAAATGCGCTGGTATCTTCTTCTGTTCCCCACTGAACAATCATCTCCCCAGGAATTCCATTTGTGGCAAGGTGTACTTGTTCTGGAGGTGCAGCTTCTACGCCAAAACTAAGCATAATTGTAATGATTGCGAATGCTACTAAGCCATACAATATCCTTTTCACAGATTTGTCACAGGATAGTCTAGTATAATTCTTTTTGCATAGCAAAATGTTTTTTGGTGTACTGCAGTTTAAGTTTATGGATTGGGTAGAAGGTATTGGATTATTTGCAGGATTTTTGGGAGTATCAGGATGGTATCCACAGGTAAAACGAGTTTGGATTGAGGGTAGGGCAGATGGAATAAGTGTTCCCACATTTTTTGTCATTTGTGTATCATTAACTTTATGGTTAGTATATGGAATTCTCAAGAATTCTATAGCTATAATTGTAGCTAATATTTTTGCTTTACTTATGATTGCGAGTATTGCAATTGGTGCATATCGTATACAATCAGTAAATTAATATTCAGGAGGCGGCGGTAGTTCGTATTCACCACTGCGTTTCTTCTCTTCTTTATTTTCTTCAGGTTCAGAGGTAGCCATTTCACTCTTTTCAGGAACATCTTCTTCTTTCTTCTCCTTGTGAATATAATCAGCCTGCTCATCCCATCCTTTAGTTCCAGAAGTTGTGGAACTACCAGTTTCTGTGTTTGATTGATAATATTGGGAAGTATCTTCATCTTGCAAAACAAATGCTAAAATTATTCCGCTGATTAATACCACAACACCACAACAGCATGCAAAGAATGCAGCTACGAATGCAGCTAAACCTTCCAGTCCTTCAATAATAGCCTCGCCATCCCAAACATTAATCAATCTTCCATTTGTATCCCAGGTGTAGGTTCCATCTGGACATCCTTTAGTTTGGTTACTGTATTTACCTTTAGAATCACATATCACTCCAATATGTATCAACCCATCTTCATTTGTATCATCTCGGTTATCACATGTAGGTATGAAATATTCTTCACTATCCTCACCAGTAAGTGTAAAATTATTTATCAAATCACAGTCTTCTTGGTTAAGGCTTGCTCCTCCATCAATAATAGCACTTTCTCCATGTGAATAATTTCCTTCCATTGTAACAATCAGCCAGCCACCTCCTGCATAGCCTTCAAGTTTCATTTCACCATCTATTCCCTCATATTGTTGGCTTTCTTCAAGGCTACCAAATTTATCTTCACCAGCTACAAACAGTCCAGCCCCAATTAAGCAAATGACGACACCTACTACTGCTACAACTAGGCCAATTTTATTCATGATGTTTTATCGTCTTCCCCTATATAAATTGTTTTCAAAAATTAATTTTGAACTACAGAAGATTATTATCCTTTAATAATTGTAAAATATAATCTTTGTTTATGTATATTGTAGCCCAAAGGCTGATTACTCCGATGGCGGTAAAAACACCACCTAACTGTCTTTTCTGAGTGCAATTGTCCCTATCTTCTATTGAACTCAAAGGAGGATCCATGTATTGTAAACAACTATTAATTTCGTAAGTTTCATCATTTAGTGGGTTGTAGTAATCCTCAGTTGCACTATCCCAGAATACAGTTCCAAAAATTAGCATGCATACTCCGAAGGTGATTCCAATGACTAATTTCCAATAGTTTTCGATTTCCACAATTACTAGAATAGGATGCCCCTAATAATTTTTTCGAAAATATCCAGACTCAACTTTGCTACATTGTATAAAATAAACATGTTTTTCCTCAGATTTTTTTCAGATGAAATAGGCCAACAAAGGTAAGACAAAAATTTCCCAGGGAAGGAAAACAACCGCGAACTTCAGGTAGCCTAACATATCTCACTTCAGGAAACATCATATATAAAGTTAACGGTATTTTTATTATATAATATATTTAATTATTAGAGGATATATTATTATTTGTACTACATTATGTTAAATTATCAAAAAGGTGGTACACAATAATATTCGTAATTATTGCATAGGCATATTCATAATATACAATACTCTTCTGTGATGCAATGACAAAGGGAAATTGTCTGGTAGTAGGCGCAGGAGTTAGTGGTTTGTCTTCAGGAGTTAGGTTGCTTGAGGATGGTTGGGAAGTGACTATATGGTCCTCAGAGTTTTCCCCAAATACGACTTCAGATATTGCTGCAGCTCTTTGGTACCCTTTTCTTTCGTCTCCGGTTGAAAGGACGAATTTTTGGGGTTCTAGAACTTATGATGTATTCAAGGAATTATCTAAAGAGGCTGAAGCCGGTATCTTAATGACACAAACATATGAATATTTTAGGGAATTTCAACCAGATCCCGTATGGAAAGATTCAGTCGAAGGTTTTGAAAGGCTAACAGCTAATCTTCCCTCAGATTATGTTGAATGTTTTTCATTTATTACTTCAATAATTGAGATGCCCATCTATCTTATTTGGTTATCAAACAAATACAAAGAGTTGGGAGGTGCACTTGAGAGCAAGACAGTAGCCAATCTTTCAGAGTTTCCTGAGAATTTTGACTGCGTGGTCAATTGTACTGGTCTTGAATCAGGTAATTTACTTAAAGATGAAGAGGTGTATCCTATTCGAGGTCAAATACTCCGTGTAAAAACAGATATTAATGAGATGCATCTTGATCAGCAAATTCCTACTTTAACATATATTGTTCCAAGAAGTGAAGATATGATTTTAGGAGGTGTAGCTCAAGAAAATAATTGGGATAGGGAACCAAATAATGAGGATAGGGATTTAATTCTTAAAAAGTGCGGTTCAATAATTCCTGAGCTCAAATCAGTTGAAATAATAGAAGAATTAGTGGGTTTAAGACCAGGTAGAAGTTCAGTTAGATTAGAAAGAACTATGTTATCGGGCAGACCTCTAATTCATAACTATGGCCATGGTGGCTCTGGAGTTACCCTTTCTTGGGGTTGTGCCGAAGAGGTTGTGGAGTTGGCTAATGAGGGATGAACAAGGTACACATGATTACTTGGAAGATCCAAGAAATCTTGAAGTGTTAATTTATATTAATGGCAAATTTCACCCCAGACAGGATGCCAGAATTTCAGTATTTGATAGTGGTTTCCTTTTGGGAGATGGCGTATGGGAAGGCATTAGATTACATAATGGTAAGCTATTATTTTTAGAAGAACATCTTGAGAGGTTATTTTGGGGAGCTTCTAAAATTGATATGGATATGGGAAAAACCTTAGGAGAAATAACTGATATTCTTTACGAAACAATTATTAAAAATGATATGTTTACAGGAGTACATTTGAGGCTGATTGTTTCAAGAGGAATTAAATCAACACCATATCAAGACCCTAGTTTCACAATTTCTGAACCTTCAATAGTTGTAATTCCTGAATATAAGTTGCCATCACCAGAAGTTCAATCCTCAGGTCTTAAGCTTGTTTCGGTAAATACGATAAGGGGAAGTGAACTGATTCAGGATCACAGGATTAATAGCCTTAGTAAATTTAATTGCATTCAGGCATGCATAGAAGCTAAAAGGAAAGGAGGAGATGAGGGTATTATGTTAGATCCACATGGATACGTTTCAACCTGTAATTCCACTCATTTTTTTATGGTAAAATCAGGTTCAGTATGGACATCCACTGGGAAGTATTGTTTAGGGGGCATTACTAGGAAGAATGTAATTGATATGTGTAAATCCTATTCAATTCCAGTTTATGAGAAAAATTTTACATTATCTGAAGTTTATGAGGCAGATGAGGCCTTTGTTACTGGAACTTTTGCAGGAATAATTCCTATTTATGAAATTGATGATCATGATATAGAAGTTCTTGGCTCTGATTCCTTAGTATCGAGGCTACAAAAATATTACCATGATTTGATAGAGGCAGAGAGTAGTAAATGATGAGAATAGCTATGTGGTCTGGGCCACGCAATATTTCTACTGCAATGATGCGTTCATGGGAAAGTCGTTCAGATACTTTTGTTATAGATGAACCATTTTACCCTTATTATCTTAGTCAAACAGATGTGGATCATCCTGGACGGGAAGAAGTTATTGATAAAGGAGAATTAGATAAAGGAAAAGTTTCAAAGGGATTAACAACAGATATGCAAGAGGGTTGTTCAATTTATTATCAAAAACACATAACACATCATCTTTTGCCATCTATATCTAGAGAATGGATGAAAAAAGTTAGAAATTGTTTTCTAATAAGAAATCCTAAAGATATGATTATCTCGTATAGCAAGGTCCATCCGGAATTGAATATGCACTTATTGGGCCTTACTGAGCAATATGAGATATTTGAATATGTGAAGGAAATTACAGGGGAAATTCCGCCTATAATAGATTCCAAAGATGTTCTGCTGAATCCCAGAGGTGTTCTTAGACAATTATGTGATAAAATAGGTGTTACTTTTTCAGAGGAAATGCTAACATGGGCAAGGGGTAAAAGAGAAACAGATGGGCTCTGGGGAAAGTATTGGTATAATAATGTTATAAGTTCTACAGGTTTCAACAGATATAAGCCTAAATCAGAGGAGCTTCCTGAAAAATATGAGCAACTTTATTTGGAGTGTTTCTCGATATATGAAAAGTTACACAAGTTGAGGATACATTAATGTCAGGCATAACTCCTAAACCATATTACTTTCTTGGTTTTATTATTCCTTTATCAGTAATAATTGGAAATTATATGGGAGGGTTTTATGTGGCATCAGGAACATTCCTGGGTCTTGTTGTTTTTCCTTTATTAGATATATTATTGGGTGATGGCAGAGATAGCAATCCTGAGGATGCCTCCCCATTTTTCTTTGATGGGATATTGTATATGCACGTATTATTTCAATTTGGAGCAATTTTTTCTTTTATTGTATTTATCTTATCAGAACCTGATTTAAGCCTCATGATTTTGTCAATTTTATCCACAGGTTTGAGTACAGGAATATCTGGAATTGTGGTTGCACATGAGTTAGTTCATCGTAAGGGGTTTCCAAAATATTGTGGTTATCTACTTCTTTGGACAACAATCTACATGCACTTTGAAACTGAACATGTTAGAGGACACCACAGGTATGTAGGTACTGATCTAGATCCTGCGTCAGCAAAAGAGGAGCATGGTTTACTCTATTTTGTTTTGACTACGGTTCCAAAGCAGTTCATTTCATCTTGGAGATATGGAATGCAGAGGAGTAATTCTTTCTTTTTCCATAGTTTAGGTTTCTTTCTTTTAATCGAATTAGCTACTTTATCTTCAATTTATTATCTTTTTGGATTGACACTACTTTTAGCTTTCATAGGCCAGAGTGCTGTTGCAGTCTATCTTCTGGAGTATGTAAATTACATAAGGCATTGGGGCCTTAGGAGAGAAGTAGACGACAAGATTACATCTCAGATTAGTTGGCAGTCTAATGCAAGATTAAGTCGCTTTGTTTTGGTTGAATTGACGAGGCATCCCGATCATCATCTGTTTGAATACAGGCCTTACCAATCGCTGAAGCAATATGAAGATGCACCAACACTACCAAGTGGGTACTTTGCTTGCTTCTATTTAGCTCAGGTCCCATTCATTTGGAGAAGAGTTATGAAAAATCGTATTCCAGTGGTTGATTAGTTAATTTATATCGCCTACTATCTGAGGTTTCATGGGCAAAGAAATAACCTTAGCTAATGTTGATAAATATTTAAAAAAATTCAAGTCAAATTCCCAGGCTAGAATTTCGATGAATGCATCTACCAGAACAGATATTCGTAAATTGGCTATGAACTGGGAATCATTTAGAGAAATTGATCACACTTTTTCAAACCAAGTAACTGGTGAAATGAAAGCTACAAGCCAAATGAGAAGTGGAAGATGTTGGGGTTTTGCAGGGTTAAATTTACTTAGGATTTATTTAGGTAGAAAATATAAATTGAAGAATTTTGAATTTTCTCAGAATTATTTTATGTTCTATGATAAGTTAGAAAAGGCTAATTATTTCCTTGAAAATATCATCAAGACTTCTGAAGAACCAACTGACTCCAGATTAGTAATGCATTTACTTGATAGTCCCATACAAGATGGTGGACAATGGGATATGTTTGTTAATTTGTTAATGAAATACGGAACAGTTCCCAAGAAGGTTATGGCTGAAAGTTACCACAGTAGCCATTCAGCCCAGATGAACAAGTTAATCACTAGGAAATTACGTGAGTTCTCTAAAGAATTACGTGCAGCCATTAAATCAGGTAAGACAAACACGCAAGTCAGCAAGATGAAGGATGAGATGTTATCGGTCGTTTATCAAATGCTTTGTATAAACCTAGGAACTCCTCCTGAAAAGTTTGATTGGTCTATAAAGGATAAGAAAGATAAGTTTAAGAGGTTCACAGATTTAACTCCTCAGTCCTTTTTTAAGAAACATGTTGGTATCAATTTGAATGATTATGTTTGTTTAATTAATGACCCACGACCTTTTGCAGAATATAATAAGACGTACACTGTTGATTATTTGGGTAATGTTTTTGGAGGAAATATTATAAGATATCTAAATCTGGAAACTGAGGAATTGAAAAAATATTCAATTAAATCGATTAAAGCTGACGATCCAGTGTGGTTTGGGTGTGATGTAGGTAAGTTCTTTACAAGACAATTTGGAGTTATGGATACTAATTTATTTGAGTTTGACAAATTTTATGGGACTACTTTTGGAATGAGTAAGTCAGAAAGATTAGAATATGGTGACAGTGTGATGACACATGCGATGTTATTCACAGGTGTAGATCTGAAAGATAATAAGCCTATTAAGTGGAGGGTTGAGAATAGTTGGGGTGCAGATCATGGTGAGAAAGGCTTCGATATTATGACTGATCCGTGGTTTGATCAATTTATGTATGAAGTAGTAGTACACAAAAAACATATAACTAAGAAATTAGTTAACTTATACAAAACAGACCCTATTAGTTTACCACCGTGGGACCCGATGGGTTCATTAGCTAGATAATGCTCGAAACAGTCGATATCTTTATAGACTCAGTCCTATCAAATAGAGTACAATGAGCTATGTCAAAGAGTCATTTGATAGAGTTAGACTTAGAGACCCAGACCAGCCTGAATTCCATCAGGCAGTTTGGGAAGTTTTAGAAACCCTTGAACCTGTATTTGATAAACATCCTGAATACATTGATGCAAATATTCTAGAAAGGCTCACAGAACCGGAACGTATCATAACTTTTAGAGTTCCTTGGGTTGATGATGATGGTGCTGTTCAGGTAAATAGAGGTATGAGAGTAGAGTTTAACAGCGCAATAGGGCCTTACAAAGGAGGATTAAGATTTCATCCAAGTGTAAATCTTGGAATTATTAAATTTTTGGGATTCGAACAAATATTGAAGAATGCTTTGACAACTAGACCAATAGGCGGCGGAAAGGGTGGGAGTGATTTTAATCCTAAAGGTAAATCAGATATGGAAGTTATGCGCTTCTGTCAATCTTTTATGAGTGAATTATTCAGACACATTGGTGCTAACATTGATGTGCCAGCAGGCGATATTGGTGTTGGTGGTAGAGAGATAGGTTTCTTATTCGGACAGTATAAGCGTTTAACTAGAAAGTGGGAAGGAGTTCTTACAGGCAAAGGATATGGCTGGGGTGGATCATTGATTAGACCAGAAGCAACAGGTTATGGTCAAGTTTATTTCTTAAGAGAAATGCTGGCATCCAAGGGTGAGAGTATTGAAGACAAAGCTTGCGCAATTTCAGGAAGTGGTAATGTTGCTCAATTTTGTGCCCAAAAAGTTTTGAGTTATGGAGGAAAGGTAATTACCATGTCAGATTCTGGAGGTTATATTTTTGATAAAGATGGCATTGACGAAGGTAAACTTGCTTGGATTATGGATTTAAAGAATAATCGCAGAGGAAGAATTAAGGAATATGTGAAAGAATATTCTGGTGCTGTTTATCATGAAGGCAAGAGACCGTGGAGTGAAAACTGTGACATTGCATTACCAAGTGCAACACAGAATGAAATTGAAGAAGAAGGAGCTAAAAATTTAGTTAAGAATGGATGTATGGCCGTTTGTGAAGGTGCAAATATGCCAACTTCTCCTGCAGCATATGAAATATTAAGTAAAACAGGTATCTTATTTGGTCCAGCTAAAGCTGCAAACGCAGGTGGTGTAGCAGTATCAGCATTAGAGATGTCTCAGAATGCAGCATTCGATGAATGGACTTCAGATAAAGTAGATGCTAAGTTAGATCAGATAATGACTGGAATACATAAACAGTGTGCAGATGCAGCAGCTGAGTATGGTCACAAGGGCAACCTTGTAGTTGGAGCTAATATTGCTGGTTTCTTGAAAGTTGCAGATGCAATGCTTGACCAGGGCGTTGTGTGAAGCAAAAGGCTACAATAGCGTTATTCATAGTTACAATAATTTGGGGATGCACTTTCCTATGGTTGAAAAGAGCACTAGATAGTGCCTCATCAGTATCACAGTCACAAACTAATGTAGTGGCAACTCTTTTTGTAACGTTAAGATTTGGTTTGACTTTACCTATATTTTTGTATTTTACACCTAGTATTAGGAAAAATTTAAAAAATTATCGTTCTTGGTATGATGGTACAATTTTGGCTTTCTTCATGTTGGGAGGTTTTGTTTTTCAAATGATGGGACTGGAGGGAATTTCTCCAGCAGTTTCCGCTTTCCTAACTAGTCTTTACGTTATATTTACAGCCCTGATTTTGGCATATTTAGCAGGTCGCTTTCAGAGTCGAAGTTTACTCTTCGGCGTCATTCTTGCAACATTTGGTGCAGGTTATATTCAAGGTCCACCAGAATTACATTATGATATTGCTGAGTGGTTGACTGTTCTTTGTGCACTTATGTTTGCAGGGCATATAATTTTTACAGATATTATTACTAAACGTATTGATCCCATGACTGTAACTTTTACTTCTATAGTAATATCAACATTGATGGCTCTTTTCTTATTAAATTATTTTATGTTTGTTAATGAGTCTAATATTAATATTTATTCTATGATTGTTAAGACTGATTTCTTAGTTCCATTGCTGCTATCATCTTTTTTTGGTACATTTGTGGCACTTTCTCTAGTGAATTACTATCAGAAGTACATAGATCCAGTCAGGGCAGCTATTTTGTATGCTCTTGAACCTGTGTGGGCTACAATATTTGCAGTGGGGACTGGTGTTACTACTTTCAACTATTGGCTCCTCATTGGAGGATCTTGTTTGCTTGTTGGTAATTTAATCGCTGAATTAGGGAATCAGAGAGTTTCTGAGTAGCGTTTTGATACTTCAGCCCAATTAACGACGTTAAAAAATGCTGAAATATAATCTGCTCTTAGATTTTGATAATTTAGATAATATGCATGTTCCCACACATCTATTCCTAAAATGGGAGTTTTCCCACAACCACCATATTCACTTCCCATTAGGGGATTATCTTGATTTGCTGTAGAACATATCATCAATTTTCCATTATCCGAGCATAACCATGCCCACCCAGAACCGAAGCGCGTCATTCCAGCGTTTTGGAATTTAGCCTTGAAATCATCTAAAGATCCAAATGCATCTAGTAATGCAGCATTAAGATTAGCACTCATTTCTCCATTAACAGGTCCCATAACTTCCCAGAACAGTGAATGGTTGAAATGTCCTCCACCATGATTTCTTACAGCTCCTCTTTGAGCTTCAGGTACAGAATCTAAGTCTGTTATCAATTCTTTTACGGTTTTTCCTTCAATTTCTGCAGCTTCAACAGCTCCGTTTAGCATGTTAACATATGCAGCATGATGCTTGTCATGGTGTATTCGCATAGTTTCTTCATCTATGTATGGTTCTAGCGCGCTGTAGTCGTATGGTAAATCAGGTACTTCAAATGCCATAAATTACATAATAAGCGATATAATAAAAAAGTTAACTATTTTATTTATTCAATATCTTCTTTCATTATTAATCTTGTTGGGTAGGCTAATTTGACATCTTGTTCTTCAAATTGCTTCAAAATTTCTTTAACGTAATATGATTTTGTGCTTCTCATTAGTGGTGCATTAGGAACATAATATCGAACTTCCATAATAACTTCCTGATCTCCAAAATCTCTCAAAACTATTTGTGGAGGCTTTGGTTTTTCTTGGCAAATATCGTCGTGATTCTTTGCAATGTCCTCAACAATTTTCTCTCCACGCGTTACATTATCCCAAGTTGGGACTAACCCTAGCCTAATTCGAACTCTTAAGTTTCTGTCATCACTGTGATTGAAATTTGCAATAGTATCCTTCGTAAAAAGCTTATTTGGTACTGTAAGTAAAACACCGTCTGTCGATCTTACTCTTGTTGTTCTAAGTCCAATTTCAGTAACATCACCCCAACTGGAGTATAAACTTCCAATCTTTTTTGGTAATAATATTCGGTCACCTTCTCTGAATGGCCTGTCAACCATAATGAAGATGCCAGCTATAATATTCTCGATAGTATCTTGAGCTGCAAAAGCCATTGCTAATCCAACTATTCCTAGTGCAGCAACAATTCCTGTTACATTTATTCCTAATTCATTAGCTGCAGTCAAAATAATGATTGCCCATAGAGTAACACTTGCTGCCTTAAAAAGAAAATTTTCAATACCTTTGTCGATGTAATCGTATTTATCGAAGACTCTTTTTAGGTAGCTTAGAATCAATCTTACTACTGGAACTCCTATGATTATAGTTAGTAAAGCTGCGATAGGTCCGAATTCAACAACATCAGTTACACAAGCTAGTGTTGGTTCCAAATCGTTTGGAAGATTTTCTAGACATGTCATATTGTTGCCCCACCGATAGAGTATAAAATGGCTGTGTTAAGCTCGTCTTTAAATCATACGGCCCAATAAAGTTTCATGGATATTTCAAAATACAGGAAAGATTTTCCACTATTGAATAAGGAAGATTCACCGATTTATCTTGATAGTGCCTGTATGACTCTTAGACCACAGGAAGTGATTGATTCAATCACGGAATATTATACCGATTATCCAGCTTGCGGTGGCCGTTCAGTCCATAAGCTTAGTTGGCAAGTTACAGAAAAGTTTGAGATGGCTCGTGACAGTCTTCGTAAATTTGTAGGAGCTGAGCAAACATCTGAAATTGTTTTTACTAAAAATGCTACAGAAGGAATGAATATTGTAGCAAATGGTTTGAGACTAAAAAAAGGAGACCAAGTATTGACTACAGATAAAGAGCATAATGCAAATGTTGTTCCTTGGCATCATTTGTCAAAATATAATGGTATTAAGTATGAGGTTTTACCTCCTAAGGACAATTATTTTTTTGATATTGAGGCACTCAAAGAATCTTTAAATTCAAAAACAAAACTTTTCAGCTTTGTTCATACTTCTAATCTTGATGGTTGTACTAATCCTGCAAAGGAGATTGTTGAAATATGCCACGATAAAGGTGTCAAAGTAATGATGGATATTGCACAGTCAGCACCTCATAAAGAAGTAGATGTTGTCAACTTGGATGTAGATTTTGCTGCAGCAAGCGCACATAAATTCTGTGGGCCAAGTGGAATGGGATTTTTGTATGGCAAATACGATGAATTAGCAAATTTAGTTCCAACCTATGTTGGAGGTTCAACAGTAATTAATTCAACATATGAAGATTACAAATTGCTGCCACCTCCTTCTTGTTTTGAAGCTGGCCTTCAGGATTATGCTGGAGCTATAGGCGCAGGAGTTGCTGCAGAATACATCATGAAGGTGGGTAGAGATAATATCCAAGAACATGAGAACAAACTAAACCGGATAATGTCTGATAAGCTAAAAGATTTGGATGCCGTAGAAGTTGTAGGTCCATCAGATGTTGCACAGAGAGGAGGTATTTTTTCTTTCAACATAGAAGGGTGGGATCCTACCGAAATTGCTATGCATCTTGATGAAGAATATAATATTGCAATAAGAAGTGGTATGCACTGTGTACATTCCTGGTTTAATTCAAGAGGGATTAATGGTACTGCAAGGGCTAGTGCTTATCTTTATAACAATGAAGAAGACGTTCTTTCATTTGCGTCTGCAATTGAAGATATTGTTAACAAAGAGTAGACTTTTAATTTCCACTCACCATTGGACGACTAGATCCACATTCTGGACATAGTTGACTATCGTCTTTATAATCATGATTACAGGCAGGACATATACTTGCCAATACTTTTTTCCCTTCTATCATGGACTTATTTTTCTCAGCAGTAACCAGGGTAACCTCTCCCTTTTCATTTTTAGCAATTTCGTATCTTCCAGAACCTCCCATTTTCATTAATACTTCTGGGGGGAAAGAAACAGTCC